>Ga0315334_10001744_pt1 | contig 13497 bp, 10 predicted proteins | sample M150034915metaG_FD_205555 | JGI IMG/M metagenome (GOLD analysis project Ga0315334, IMG submission 205555) | Ammonia-oxidizing marine archaeal communities from Monterey Bay, California, United States - M1 500m 34915 | ecosystem: Environmental > Aquatic > Marine > Intertidal zone | place: USA... | reverse complement strand
TTCCACAGATGAAACACCCCAAGAAGTATGCAGCAACCGCCTACCCATCGATTCAACCTCTTCTTCATTCAGCCAGCCCATCAAGGAGAGCCCCCCGAATCCATTCTCATATCGGTCATGGCCGATGTTCGATTCGCACAGTCCAAGATTCAGTTTCAACAACAGGTCCTTGATTTCTGTATCCTCATCAACTATCATGAATTCCAGTAGGTATGTGAGTGGTGAGCCGTCAGCCCAAGGAAATCTACCAAGTTTATCTCTTGCCATACCCTTGTCCAACCATGCAGGAGTGCCATCATCCTCAGTCTGTCGGGCAATCATCCACAATACGGTTGCATCGTCCCATGGGATGTCACTTCGTTGCGCAAGAGTTTCAACTGATTCCCTCGCCAATCGTTCTTGAAGCCGCTTGTCATCATTGAACAACTTCAACAATTGCTCATCATCACCGCCCACCGAGGCTTCCAGTGCATGGATGAGAACTTCAGTCAACTTTCCGTCGATTGGATCGAAGGTGTGGAATGGATTGGTGGAGGCATTCTCAAGTAAATCCAAACTCATCCCCAACCGAGCGGCATGGCCGTCTTTCAAGACTCTTTGCTTCTGCGTGAGAACAGGTCATCTATCCTCTTGTCCAGATTATCGCCATCATCACTGGCTTCGCTCTGGGTTCTAGCAGAAGCGCGCAACTCCTTGATTCTCTGACGAACATCATCACCCGGACTGAGTTTCACTTTCTCATCTTCCTCTATTTCCAGACTTTCTTCTTCTATCTCGATGAGAGAGATTCTTCCATCCAAGGTTTGGGAATGGTCATCCAGGTGTAGGCTGTCATCACTATCGTGGATAGATTCAGTAGGCTGGGCACTGCTCAGGGATATTGCAGTTTTCTTCTTTGCACCGGTTTCTACACGCTGGGTTTTCGAACCGGGTATCAACAAACCTGTCCACCACATCAACATCAGAACAAGAATGGCCACTCCACTGCCCCAGATCATTCCCGAGTCCATGGTTTCCTCAATCTTCTGTTTCGCCAGTATGATTGCATCCGTGTCATCATCCGCTTCATCATCACTATCGAATGGGCTTTCACATGATATCTCAGCATCAACCTTTTCACCATCATCGATAGGTGGTCTTGGTAGGTCCAGAATAGGGGCGAAATCTGAACTGACCACGTCCAATGCCCACGATGATTCCCAATCTGAGGAACTCAATGTCAAACGACAATCCACTCCTTCCAGAATATCCTCTCCGCTTCGAAGTATTCCGATTCTCAATCCTCCAGAAGATTTCTCCTCTATGTAGGCGATTCCTATGTTCCATCCGCTGGGGCGAATGGTGACTGTTCGGCTATCGCTGGAAAGTAATCGGCCATGTGAGTCCAGTGCACGAATCTCCAATACCATCTCTCCAAAATCACCTTGCCATTCTTCACTTGAGATATTCACAGTCATCCCTACATTGACTGGAGCATTGATGATTTGACTATGCAAGATTACCCCACTGTCGGTCAAGAGGATCAGTGTTGCACGAAGTGGAGTGGTACTGTTCTGGACATCGCATGAAGCAATGGTTGCAGAAGTGTTGTGAGCGCCACCTCCCAATGTGTCTGCAACGGTATTGATGATGCTACAGGAAATACTTCTGCTTATCGCCGCAGTAGGTTCAATGCGCATGTCAAGAGTATCAGTACCCTGTGGAGTGAGAATCGTCGCTTGAAGGTCGGTGGCTGAAGAAGGGAGGGTCAACCACCACGACCCAACATCAGAACGAACGGCGATACTTGAATCAGACAAGGTGATTGATGTCACTTCTCCATAGAGCCTGACTTCCATCTCATCATCTTCCATGCCGTTCAGCAGGGGGGAACTGCTCCACGAAGAATTCGATAATTGAATGCTGATGTCATGTTCCAGATGAATTCCACCATCTGCACTGATATTGATGGAGATGAGGAAGTTGTTTCCATCCCAGTCATCAGCCGGGTCGATATCGATGTCCAGTCCGATCTTCTCTCCAGCAGCGATTACCATGATGTCACTGCCTGAGGTACTCCAACCATCGGGCAGACCAGCTATTGAAACGGCGACATTTGAGAGGGCATTTCCTTTGTTCTCAAGCCATACCAGTGGCATTCCACCTTCCAATGTGACTCGCCAAACGTTTGCTGAATGCAATTCCATTGCGTGCTCTGCACCTATTCGTAGAGGGACGCTGACTTCTCCAAGCCCACCACCATCACTTTCTCTTGCTCTGATGCGAAGCAGGCTCACTTCTCCAGCAAGCCCATCTTGCGGTGGAGTCACATCGATGTGCAGAATCGTTGATTCTCCGGGTGAAATGGGTTCGATAGTCTCAGGATATGACAGATTCCATTCCGGCATGACCAGAGTGAACCAAGGACGGGTGGGGTGATTTCCTCTCTGCTCAACCATCACCGTGATCAGACCACCTTCTGGGTCGATTACCAGTGAGGTGTTTGAAAGATTGAATCCCCAGCCCGTCATATGAGCAACCATGATCGATGTAGAGATGGTTTCAATCAATACATCTTCAGCGAATACATCGATCATCAGGTCGACTTCACTTCCGTTCCATGCATCATCTGGAACTGTGGTGTTCACCCAGATCAATGAGGTTTCTGTAGTTCCGATATCCTCCAGAGTGGTGCTTGTGAATTCCCATTCTGATGTATCGCCTGAGACAGCATCGATTTCAGGTCGTGGCGTTAAGGTCAGGTGATCCACACTGTTTCCCGTATTTGTTGCTGTGAACTGGAATGAAACACTCTCTTTTGGAATGGCCGAGATGTCCAATGAACCATTCAGTTGCAGGTCCCAACGATGATCAGGACGTGCTTGAATCATGACATCGAAATTATCCTCGACACTTGGCAGCATGGTTGAACGCAACGTGAATCTCAATTGGATAGGTACTCTCGCAGGGATGTCTGCTGAAAGGCTCACGTTGACTGGAACATGTACCACCGCACCTGCGCTGAGATTCCTTTGAGGATTGGGAATCAGGAACGTGACTCCCGGGTTGGAACTGAAATTCTCGTTTGCAACAACCTCCCCAATCAACTGGTATGAATCAAGGCCGTTGCCAGGATTCTCCAACCGCAGAATGAGACGGTCTCCTTCATCGTCTTCATCTGTGGCTACATCAACCGCCCATGGCACAGCGAGTTCTTCACTCAATGAAATATCAGAACGGTGGACCTGCAACACATGTAAAGAGAGGTTGAGGTCATGGAAGGATTCTCCTTGTGCACTGATATTTGCAATGTGTAGATCAGGTGGAGTTATCCCTGGAATCGTCAGATTCAACCAGCCCACTGCAGGAGATGGTCCGGGTGTGGTAGAGAGTATGCCCGCCACCAATTCCAGGTCGCCGCCAGTTGACCATGACCATCCCTCCTTGAGCAGTCCAGCCGAACCGAGGTTCCAAGAGAGGTCAGAACCTCCGGGTTTACTTGCATGTATCTGCCAGGATTTAGGATTCTGAGGTTCATCTCTGATGTGCGGTGGAGTCAATGCCAATCCATTTGCAGTGAATTGGAAATCGATGTCTCTACACAGAGTATCACTAGATGAACCGATACATACCTCGAGATTATTGGTCACAGAATCACCTAGCGATACAGAAACTGTAGGAACTTCAACATTGGCGGTGAAAGTTCTGATCTCACCTGGTGCAAGTTCTATCAGAGTGACTTCATTTCCTTCTTCATTGATGATTCTTGGTTGCACCAACCAACCATTCTGATTCCATGTGATGCTGCTGCTGGTCTCGTATGCATTGCCTAGATTCTCTATCAAGAACCAAGCACTAGCATCATGTCCTTTACGACCGCTTCCATGTGATATGGCCAAGCCATCAGGGCCTTGGATAGAGAGACCCTGTGTCCGTAATACTTCAATTGGAATCGTGGCATTGAATGAGATGTTCTCATCCTCATCCAATATCATCTGTAGGTTGATATGTCCGCTCTCACTACCTTCGGTACCATCTGGAATGGAGACTCTGATGACTGGACTCCAAGGAGTGTCAGGTTCCAACTCCACCATCTGACTCCCGCCCGGAGTGGCATCGATCATGGTCCAACCATCTGGGAGGTGTTCATTCAGTACCATGCTCCATTGGGCGGTCTTACGTCCTATCGCAGTCACCGTTGGAATCACGTCTGCACTATCTCCCGGAAGGATCCGTGTCAGTTCCAGCGGTGCAGAGATTTCAACCACATATGGGTCGAGCACCTCAAGATGAGTGATACTCATATCGTTATCTTCTCTCGCCTGAGAATGGTTCGATAGTGGGTCAAGGACCAGCTGAATCTCGTGGACGCCTCTGGTCGCAACCATGTCCACACTGAAAGTGACCGGCCCGCCATTGCCACTGGGCGCCACTGGATCAAGGTCAATGCTGCGATCTCTACCGATCTCTACTCCGCCAAGATAGAGTACGGCATCAAAAGCTCCATCAAAAGCGGAGGTGCCGATATTGGAATACTGAGCGCTGATGGTTACTGTAACACCTGGGTCTGGTTGTTCTGGATTGAAACTGATTCCACGTGAATCACTGGTGGGGGCTGCATCTGCGGCAGTTCGACTGACCACCGTATCTCCAATCAACAGGTCCAGAGCGCCATCTCCGTCGAGGTCTCCTGCAGCGGGAGCGGACCATGTTCGATGAGGGATTGACAATGGTGAGGCCCAGTGAGTGTTGATATCAGCAGAGGTTCCGCTATCGCCATCGAATGCATACACTCTACGTCCAAATCCAACGACGAGTTCGGGAGCACCAGTTCCATCAATATCTATGGCCAGTGGGGCGCTGGCAGCGATTTCATCATTGTCATTACCACTGCTGGAATCCATGGTTCGGCTGAATATCTTGCTTATCGGCTCCTCGGTGATATCATGGCAACCTGTCAATCCTTGACGCTCAAAAGTCAGGCTGCTGGTACTGTACCAGGTCACCCAACAGAGGCGGTCGCTTGTCCCATCATCATCTTCGTCAACCGCTATCGGTGCAGCATCAGCATATCCATTCGGCGCTCTGAATCTCCACAACTCATTGGTTGAGGTCAGATCCCATGCAACAAATGTAGCACCGTTTCCATTCGTGCGCCCATTCTGGTCTGATGGTATGGTGAAGACCACTTCAGGTGCAGCATCCTCATCAAGTTGTGCGATGACTGGTCCTGGAACTCTTAGATGGACTGGATCCGCATCTGTCTGTGTTCCGGTCAGGCTTATCCGTTCCCAGTCCAGTGAGCCACTCTCTCCATCGATTCTCCAGACCCACATGTTCCCATTGTTCGCATCGATGGTGGTCAGCAGTATTGCAGCATTGAGGTCATCAAGTGCCACCCAGGTTGGATCTGAGACATGAGTGCCACGGTCCAGTGCAACACTCCAACTTGGGTCGGGAGGGCCAGTGAGCGATAGTTGGATGGCTTTGATGGTAGGATTTCCTGTGTCTTGATCTATCAATGCCAATACCGCATCCAGACCTCCATCCATCTGCAGGTCTGCCACCAACAACTGCGTTGACACCAGATGATTACTCTGTTGAATCGCGAAATGAGGAGATTCTGAACCCAACCTCATGTCGGCATCGTTCCATGTCCAGAGCAATTCTGAGGAATGCCCGCTGCTTGCCCAACCTGATTCTGAGCAGGTCAGCCTTGGTGAGTAAAGGTCGAGATTGACCGAACTGTCACTATCGTAGGCGACAATGACTTCTGGCATCCCATCAGCATCGATATCCACCACCGCTGGTGAAGACTTGACTGCAATGGTCACACCAAGGTCAACTTCCCAGGCGACCTTTCCAGACCCACCATCAATGATGCTGAGAACGCTATGTGTCTCTCCGCCAACATTCTGTGAACTCACCATGACTGCAAACAGCAGCCCTAGTCCACAACGTTGGCTTGCGGCGGAAGGGGCACTGATTGATGCGCTGAAGTCTCCAATCACCGTTCCAAATCCATCAGCTCCATAGTGTGAACTCGTGTGGTGATGCCAATTGACCAGTGGGTCATCGATGGTCAATAATGAAGTGACATTCTCGACCGGACCGTCATTTGGTCCTCCATTGACTGAATGAGGAGGCATGGTCGAGTTGTGGGTTGGATTGTGGCGAAATTGCCCCCACCCCTCATCACCATACCATGTCGTTCCATCTCGGGCATTGGCACTATGGTTGCTCAAAGTTGAAACTGAAATGGCTCCGGTCCACGCTGCAACCGGAAGCAACATCAGTGCCATGAAGACAGAAGTTCTGCATGTGTCACTTCGCATACCAACACCTTGTTGTGGATTTCATGCACCTAATAGGCTTACGTGAAACGGGACCCTAAGGGTCCCGAAAAATGAATGCAGATTGAGTTGCGAGGGGGTCAAGTGCAACGAACATCAAGCCGCATCGAAAATCTCCCCGGTCGGTGGGCTTATGAGGGGAGCACAGGTCGCCGGTTCGACTTCGGTCGCTTTCTCTCCCGAGGCGTACGCCGGTGAAGGACGGAATGGGTATCTTCCGTCCTTTCTTACGCTTTGGGGCGAACGTGGTTGAAGCGAGGTGGAAAAGATGTACAAACTGGTGCAGAAAGAGGATATCATCAGGATTCCCGCGGAATATATCCGTAAGGGCCAATCGTTGAATCAGCATATTGACAAGCTCGCAGCAACTGCGTTTGAGGGGCGTTTCGATGACGACAATCGATTCATTCTAGTGACCTTGAATCACGAACCACTGGGCCGCGGGCGCATCATCCATGGAGATGGAGCCATCTATCAGAATGTCAAATTCGACGCAGTTCTGTTCTGTATGGACGATTACGAAGTGGTCGAAGGTGCGGTTTCCGAAGTGCATGATTTCGGTGCATTCGTTCGTATCGGACCAATGGAAGCTCTACTCCATAAATCCCAGATCATGGAAGACCATGTTGATGTGAATGTTGGAATGGGAATGATAGAAGGTAGGCAGACTGGCCGTAGATTGCAGACGCGCAGCACCGTTCGAGCAAGAATCGTCTCGCTTTCACCTAATTCAACAGATCCTCGTCAAAGCAAGATTGGTCTGACCTGCAAGCAGCCTGGTCTAGGCGGAATTGAATGGCTCGAAGAAGAACGCAAGGAGTGAGGTGAAGAATATGGTAAAGCAACCGTACGCATGCGGAGAATGCCATCGAATACTCGATGATGGAATAGACCAGTGCCCACATCATCCTGATGCCAAGGTCACTTCTGATCATCTGGGATATGTCATCATACTCAACCCAGAAAGGGCTGAGATCGCAGCTAGATTGAATATCTCAGAGCCTGGAACTTATGCGCTCAAAGTGAATGTCCACTGAAGGAGTTGGAAGAATGGAGATTATTGAACGCAAAGAGAATGTTCTGCTCGACCGTGTAGAGATCGATTTCAGATGGCGCCATGAGGGCCGTTCTACCCCTAGTCGAGTTGAATTACTGGATATGGTCAAGTCATTGGAACCTGGTTCTGACAAGGGAAACATCATCGTCAAGGATGTCAACACTCGTTTTGGACAGCCCACAACCACAGGAGTCGCTCATGTCTATGGAGACAGGGAAAGCATGTCGGTGGAACCAGCATACCTGTTGGAAAAACATGGTCTTCAATCCGCAAAACCTTCAGATAAGGACACTGCAACTCCAGCCGCAGTCGCCGCTACAGATGATGGGGGTGAGGAATGATGGGTGGGAGCGATCGCAAACGCCGATTGGCTGAAGGTAGAGAAGGCCCTAACCCAAGTGGAAAGTGGGCCAAGTATGCCATTGAAGATGGTAAACTCGTTCGCAAGGGAGAACCCTGCCCAGAGTGTGGACAGGGAGTTTTCCTCGCGATTCATAAAGATCGCAAGTCATGTGGCCGATGTGGATTCACGGTATCCATTGTTGCCAGTGAATGATTCGAGAACTCATCATTTCTTGAATTCAGACCATTTGCCCAGATTCTCCAGAATCTGCCATTTCCCTTCTTGCTGCAATATCTGTACTCCGAGTTCATCTCGTTCGAAACGCATCATTCCTTCATCACTCCAGATCAAGTCCTCTCTCCATCCGCACATTCTCCAAGCACGAATATCTTCATCCCAGACCGCTGCCGAAACTGGGCCTCCCACATCAACCATAGTGACCTCATCATCTTCTGGATCCATGAATCGCAGCAGGTGACCTCTGCTGGTGCATAGTAACCAGCCTCCTTGTGAGGAATGGAAAGTGTCAGTAATGCTGGCGGGTGCCTCGATTGTTCCCAGTTCCAGTGTCTGGCCATCTTCGGCAGATATTCTAGCCCACCCACCTGCGCGAGACCATAGGTACAATTCACCGCTGACCTCATGCATTCCACTGATTTCTTGACCTCGAGGAATCCCTTCAAGTTCCACCCATTCAATTTGAGGACGTCTCCATTTCTCAGCAGCATCGAGGCCGATGCAATAAATACCTCTTTTCCACAACGCGAAGGCGATATCACCTGCCAACTCAGTCAATCCCAGCGGTTCAGCATCCAGGACATGGGACCACCTTGCTCCGGCGACATCAACCGGGCCGTCGTACTCCGACCCTGAGTGCATCGATGCTCTGACAGATGATTTGTTCACTCCTTGAGCGAATTCCCCATCAAGTGGAAGACAAGCCATTCTAGCAGCAAGAATATCATGTTCGACCCAGAATCCGATAAGGGCATCTTCGATCACGATACTACGTGTGATTGGGGAGGGAAAAGGTCGGAACGAATCAGAAAGCGGCTCCAGAGTTTCTGCATCCAGCCATTGTAATTCACCGTCGACGCCAACGAGTAATACTCCAATATCCTTGACAAGATGTGCGGTTGATGCAGCCAAAGCATCGTCGGACATGCACCGCGCAGGGTGAATACATACATTGGCTTGCCTCCGAAGCGGTCTTGGCCGAAGCCCTCTCTGTGTTGATCAATGACATCCATTCAAGTTAAGCTGGTCGTGGTCAGCAAGCCGGATATAGCCTCATTGATTCAAGGAGAGGAACTGTTGAAGATGGGAGATTGGGATGAGGGAGTTCCCGTCGATGGATGTGCAAGCCATCGATTGAATGATGTTCGGATATGGTGGCTTGAATCAGGGTTGTTATGGGAAGATGATCTTGACAAGAGATGGACTGCTGCAACTGGGGAAGAAGTCAGTGAAGTCATATTTCCAAGTCGCCATTCCGCAGCATCAGGTCGTCCAAGTTTGACTGTTCACCCTATCGGCATTCCCCATTTAGCTGCCGATGATGAGATTCCATTCGGGGGAAAGGCAGGAGAATGCCCACCTCCAAACCCTCGACTTGGCTCTTGGTTCCGGGAGATTCTCAAGAGAGGCGGAGACAGTCCACTTGCAGATGAGTTCTCATTGACTTTAGAGACCTCTCATCATGGTCCTTGGCTTGAGGCCCCATGTATGTTCATTGAGATTGGCTCAACCGCCGAGCACTGGCCGCGCAAAGATGCTGCTGAGATACTCGCTGGAATAATCTGGGATGGTTTAGGATTGGATGGTGGCCCCGGGATTGGAGAATGGAGTCCAGGCAGTGGTGACAAGGTGGCTGTTGGATTGGGTGGTGGGCACTACGCTCCATTCATCGGTAGGTTGGCCTCCTATGATGGCGTGTGGCTGGGGCATTTATTGGCCGGATATTCCTTGCCGATGAAGAAGCCAGCATCTCCTGATTGGGACCCGTTGACCGGTGAATTACCACAGGGAATGTGGACCCATGCAATCGATTCAGCGATTTCCGCCACCAGACTGGCATTCCCGGGTGCAGAGGTATGGGCATACATGGATCGCAAGTCGTTCAAGGGTTGGCAGAGACAAGCGATTCGTAGGTATCTGGAGTCAATCGGTACGCCATTGGGACGTACTCGCGACTTCGTTGCACTGTGATGCGGCTTCGGAAACCGTCAATAATCGTCTACCGGAACCCACGGTCAGGTCTGCCCATGTCTCGTCTATTAGGTCGAATGGTCGTGGGAATGATGCCGTTGATGCCGCGCTTCGTGATACGTTGGGTCTCACGAAGGTATGTCGCTGGCGCGGTTCTTGAAGATGCGGTCAAGGTGATGGTGAAATTGGCGGCTGAGAATGCCTGTTTCACAGTGGATGTTCTTGGTGAGGAGATCAACAGCATTGAGGAGTCGCAATTCTTCATCAAGGAATACAATGATCTCATCGATAAGATAGTAGAGAAGAATCTTGATGCCAATCTATCGATCAAACCTACCGCTTTCGGATTACATATCGATCGAGAGATCGGTCTTTCCAATATTGAGAAACTACTGAGAAAGGCGGCACAGAATGAGATATTCATCCGCTTGGACATGGAGGACCATCGAGTCACTGATGATACGATTGATGTCTGCCTCGCGATGCATCAAAAAGGATTGAAGAATATTGGTGTGGTATTGCAGGGTAGGCTGTTCAGAACCATGGAAGATATCGAGAACATCTGTAGTGAGTTGGGATGTGATGCTGATTTCCGCATCTGTAAAGGAATCTATCTGGAGCCAGAAGAGATGGCCCATACTCGTTATCGAGCAATTGTGGATGCCACCAATGCAGCGATTGACAAGATGCTGGATACTTCCTCCTATGTGGCCATTGCCAGTCATGACCTTCCAGTCATTGAACATGCGCTTGAAGCATTGGAACACAGAGGCATGGGTCTGGAAGGAGGAGACCCAAGGGACTCTCCACCTCCGCAAAGAAAGGGCAAAGGAGAGGGATATGAGTTCCAGATGTTACTTGGCGTGCGAGGAGATGTTCGTCGGCGATTAGCTTCCAAAGGGCATAGGACGAGAGTGTACATCCCATATGGTGAGAGGTGGTATGAGTATTCCATGCGGCGCTTGAGAGAGAATCCAACGGTTGCCTGGCATGTCACCAAGGCGTTGTTGATGCCATGGTCCAACAAACGTTGAGTTCATCTGTAGGACCTGTCACCCTTGTAAGATGGTTTCACTGGGTTAGGATTGTAGCCAAGTTTACCTTCTTGCCAAGCACGCCGCCTCTCTTGTTCGGTTCGCGGTTGGAACTCCTCTTCTGAGGGAGGCTCGTGCAGGTACATCCGTTTGATCTCACTGGCTTTCATGGTTCCGTTCAAGGTTCTACCTGTGCCAGAATGTATGGCTCTGATGCGCCATCTTTCACCTTCGTGGATCATGATGGTTCCTGTGGAGTACAATTTCTCGCCGGGAACGGTGATGATGTCCGGTTCAGAATCATCTCCTCTGGTCAGAGTCAATTTGACTCGGACGAGGTCACTGCGCAGAGCGGTGACTCTGGTGATTCGATCAACACCTCTCTTGTAACGTGGCTTGCCTTCGAGGTCCTCAATGCGGTTTACTCTCCATTGCGCATCACTGTGTTCAAAGATATCTCCTTCGGTAAGAACCTCGTCAGCATCCAGATCGATGTGGACGACCTTACTCTCCGGTCCATCTGTGAGCATGAAAGCGATGGTGCGAGCAGGGGGAGTGCGGAATTCTATGGTGTGGACTTTACTACAATCATCACACTTCAGGAGGAAATCAACACCATTTCCACGAGGGCGTTCACGTAGTACTGTATGTCCACATTCTTCACCACATCCTGGGCAGAGAACCACGTTCTCAATGACTTCCTCGTCCTCGTCACCCCCCTTTTCGTACATACTGCTCGTGATGCGGGGCGAGAGTCCCCTTCTTCAAGGCGATGGCAAACTCGGCTACAATGGCTTGAAAATGACATTCTACTGCGCAAGCATATGGATGGGGAGAATGAAGTCCAGATGCATGAGGCATTGGCTTCCATTCTTTCAAGAAATCTTGAGCAGCCTCGAGAGGAATCTGAGGTGGCCAACAACATTGGTCAACAACTGCTTCACATGGAGTTGACCTCGGCGCCACTGTCGATCAGACGTCGGATAAGGGATGTTGTGGCCACATTGCGGCCAACCAGGATTCTGGAGGTCGGTAGCGGAATTGGGCATTTATCTGCTTGGTTACTAGATTTGTGGGATAGGCAAGAACAGCCACCTGAGTCATATGAGTTGGTGGAGTCTGGGTCTCGCTTCTCCGTCATCCTCAAGCGATTGCTACAGAGATATGATGCCACAGAATGGGCCCGGGTCACAGTTGGTAGATTCGAACAGTTGGCAGCCGAGTCTCAAGCATGGCAAGCCGCAGCGTCAACAGCGGCAACAGAGACGGCCGCGGCTTCACTCGGGAGTTCACCATTGCAGGTGCCTGCTGATCTGATCATCATCGATGTCGGTGAAAGTGTACAGAGTGCTTGTATCGAGGCAGCATTGCCATTGTTGTCGAAAGTTGGAGTATTATTGACTATTGAGCCCGAAGTTCCTACCGGTGAAGTCGATGAAGACGATGTTGCTGCGCTGGCACAGCTAGTCTCATTCCAAGCATGGATCGATCTGATCAGAGAATTGTCCAATAGTCACCATCTTGCATTCCAACCTTTGACTGGGGGAACACTGGTGGCAGTTTCGGGCAGATGATCATCCTGTGCCAGCGCTTTCCAACAGGGCTTTGATCTGTAGCAGTCCATATCCGTAGTAGTCGTCATGACCATTCTGTCCATCTTTTGGATGTGAGGTGTTCATCAACCATTGTTTGGTATCTTCAACTGCAGACTGACCACCGCCAGCTCCATCCTGCTGAAGGTCGGGTCTAGCGTCAAGAAGTAATGCAATGGCGCCAGACACATACGCGGTTGAAGCACTGGTTCCGGATGAAAATCCATATTCCTCAACCTCTGGTGTATTCGGGTCATCGATCATGATGATTGGAACCCTCTCTCCTGGAGCGACAAGTTCAGGCTTCATGTCCGGATCGTTTCTCGGCAAGAGCACCGGCCATATGTTCCCGTTGTTGTCCCCTTTGCTGGATTTCGCCCAAAGGTTTCCATTCTTATCGACAGCACCGACGCAGATGACATCCTCCTCACCACCTGGTGAATCCACATCGTTATCATTTGATTGATCACCATCGTTTCCGGCCGCTGCCACCACGAAAACACCAGAATCAATGGCGTTTCTTGCTGCAGAAGAGGAAGAAGAACCCTCGAATGCTGAGGGTATTATTCCTGGAGCTCCTCCCAGAGACAATGAGATGACATCAGAGCCTTGTTCAACACACCAATCGATGGCATCCCCAACTCCTTCGTCGCTTCCCGAACCATTCTTGGCCAAGGCTTTGGCAACATACAGGTCGACCTTCGGGGCAATTCCTTGCATCTCGCCTCCAGCAACGATGATGCCTGCCATCGAAGTTCCGTGGCCATGGTCGTCATATGGATTGGATTTTGAAGCGATGAAATCCCTCCAGCCTTTCAAATTCACATCCTTGAGCGCTTCGTGACTCATATCGATTCCAGAATCAACGACGCACAATGTCACTCCAGCGCCATCAAGATTCTCGATTTCATTCAATTGAATCAGTTTTGAG
>Ga0315334_10001743_pt1 | contig 13498 bp, 12 predicted proteins | sample M150034915metaG_FD_205555 | JGI IMG/M metagenome (GOLD analysis project Ga0315334, IMG submission 205555) | Ammonia-oxidizing marine archaeal communities from Monterey Bay, California, United States - M1 500m 34915 | ecosystem: Environmental > Aquatic > Marine > Intertidal zone | place: USA... | reverse complement strand
TTACATACTTAATTGCTTCAGCCGGTAAATCATTCCAAAAACGAGCACCTTGGGTTGAATCCTTCCAACCCTCTAATTCTTCAAATATCGGTTTAACTATGAATTGTTCATCAGTTGAGGTAGGAAAATAATCTATTGTCTTGCCATCTAATTCGTAGCCTACACAAATTTTAATTTTTTCAAAACCATCTAAAACATCTAGTTTTGTCAATGCAATACCATCTATCCCAGCAGTTTGCACAGCATGTTTAACTATTATTGAGTCAAACCACCCACAACGTCTCTTTCTTCCTGTTACCGTTCCAAATTCACGCCCCCTCTCTCCGAGATCATTTCCTATTTCATTATCTTGCTCAGATGGAAATGGGCCTTCTCCTACGCGTGTTGTATATGCTTTCGTTATACCCAGTACATAATTTAACGCCTTTATTCCTTGGCCAGAACCTGCAGCGGCGGCGGCGGCAATTGTATTTGATGAAGTCACATAGGGGTAAGTCCCATGATCAATATCTAATAATACTCCTTGGGCACCTTCATATAATATCTTCTTACCACTTATTCTCGCTTCACTCAAAATTTGTTGGATGCGAGCTTTAAAAGGTAAGATTACTTCAGAAATATTAATTAAATCATTATATATTTCATCAGCATCAATTTCTTGTTCGTACATTCCTCTTAAAATAATATTGTGATGATCGACCAACTTTTCTAATTTTTTTCGTAAACCCGAAGGATTAGCTAAGTCAACAACTCTTATCGCTCTTCTTCCAACTTTATCTTCGTAAGCAGGCCCAATACCTCTCTTTGTGGTTCCTATTTTTGAATGATTATCACTTCTATTCTCTCTCAATATATCGAGATTACGATGCAAAGGTAAAATTAGCGCCGCATTTTCAGCAATTTTTAGATTATCTGAATTAATATTGACATCTAACTTTCTTAGTCTTTTTAACTCATCAGAAAATGCCCATGGGTCAACAACAACTCCATTCCCTATGATTGAAAGTTTTCCTTCTCGTACAACTCCAGATGGAAATAAAGAAAGTTTATATACTTTTCCGTCTACAACCAAGGTGTGACCTGCGTTATGACCTCCTTGAAACCTAACAATGACGTCAGCTCTACTTGATAACCAATCAACGATTTTTCCTTTTCCTTCATCGCCCCATTGAGAACCTATCACCACTACATTAGCCAAATAATTTTCCTTTCTACCTATATAATATTAAATTCTAGACTTACTACTGAAACAATAGAATCAAGTTTATTGACATTTTTAATTACTTTTTCACTTATTGGGCTATCAACTCCAATTAATGCCATAGCATCTTTCAAAGGTGCATTTCTGCCTAAGTTAAAACTAGCAATATTAATATTATCTTCTCCAAGAATTGTTCCTAAATGACCTATTAAACCAGGAACATCTTTATTAGTAACATATAGCATATTTTTAACCAATTCAGATTCTAAATTAATCCCATTAATCTGAACTATCCTCGGATTACCATCTGAAAAAACTGTTCCACCTATAGAAAAATTATTTTTTCCTGACATTACATAAATCCGAATGTAACTTTCATAAGCACTTGATGCTTCTTTCTTTGTCTCGGTAATAGCAATTCCCTTTTCCCTGGCAATAGCCGGGGCACTTACCATATTGATATCGGGTAATGATGGACTAAGAATACCAGAGACGGCAGCAGCAGTTATGGGTGCACAATTGTAACCAGAAATATCCCCAACATAATCAATACCAATTTGATCAAAATCAGAAAGCATAAATTGCCCGGCAAATGATCCTAAATGTTCTGCAAGTTTCACAAAAGGACTTAGCACCGGTGCCTCATCTGCGCTTATTGAAGGCATATTAATAGCATTAGAAACCGCACCCTCTAAAATGTAATCTGACATCTGCTCAGCAATTTGAATAGCGACATTTTCCTGAGCTTCTAAAGTAGAAGCACCCAAATGAGGAGTACATATTACTTTTTTATTTCCGAAGAACACACTCTCTGTTGCTGGCTCTACGTCAAAAACGTCAATTGCCGCACCGTCTACTTTACCAGAATCCAGAGCCTCTATGAGATCCTGCTCATTAATTAGACCACCCCTAGCACAATTAATAATTCTTACTCCATCTCTACATTTTAAAAGAGCCTCCCTGTTTATAATATTCTTCGTCTGTTCAGTTAAAGGAACGTGCAAAGTTATAATATCTGATTGTGACAACAATTCCTCAAACTCTACTTTTCTTATTCCTAAATTGTATGCTCTTTCTACAGTAAGAAATGGATCGTAAGCCAACACACGCATTTTTAAACCCTTTGCTCGATCCGCAACAATTGATCCAATATTTCCGCAACCAATTACCCCTAAAGCCTTTCCAGTTATTTCTGAACCTATATATTTAGATTTTTCCCAGTTACCTTCATGAGTAGATTTGTTCGCTTCAGGTAAATTTCTGACCAAAGCAAGTATAAGCGCTATAGCATGTTCTGCAGTAGTAATCGCATTGCCAAAAGGGGTGTTCATTACTACTATACCTTTCGCCGTTGCAAAGGGTATATCAATATTATCTACACCTATTCCTGCACGCCCTATAACCTTAAGATTTTTTGCTACCTTTAGAACTTTTTCCGAAATTTTTGTTGAGGACCTCACGGCAATTGCTTCATAATTGTTAATAATCTTTACTAATTCCTCTTTATTTAATCCAGTAATAACATCAACCTGCAAACCTTTATCAATAAAGATTTTCTCAGCTTTTTCGCTCATTTTATCTGCTATCAAAACCTTTACCATAATTGTCTCCGTTTACTAATATTTGTTATTTTCTAAACAAGTCAAATATGCCCAATCTAGCCATGGCATAAGAAGTTCAACATCTTCATGTTCTATAGTTGCGCCGGTCCAAATTCTCAATCCTGGAGGAGCTTCTCGATGGCTTACAATATCGTACGCTACTTCTTCATTAGCTAGTAAAGAGCCTATATCTTTTGCCAGATTTCTCAGAGAATCTTCTTCCATATTTTTTGCTTCTAAAAATTTTAAGCACACAGATGTATTAGATCTAAAATCAGGATTCTCACACAAGAAATCAATCCAAGAAGTTCTATTTACCCAATCATTAATAATTTCTGCGTTATTGTTGGCCTTTTTCATTAAACCTCTAAATCCACCTAAATCTTCTGCCCACTTAAGTACGTCTAAATAATCTTCTAGGCAAAGCATTGAAGGAGTATTTATGGTTTCTCCTTTAAAAATACCTTCAATAATTTTTTGAGATTTGGTTAATCTAAAAATCTTAGGGACTGGCCATGATGGAACATAATTTTCTAAACGACCTAAAGCTCTTGGGCTTAAAATAAGCATTCCATGAGCTGCTTCTCCACCAAGAACTTTTTGCCAGCTAAAAGTAGTTGCATCAAGCTTATCCCAATCTAAATCCTGAGCAAAAATCGCTGAAGTAGCATCGCAGATTGTTAATCCATTTCTTTTTTCTGGTATCCAGTCTCCATTGGGAATTCTCACACCTGAAGTTGTTCCATTCCAAGTAAATAAAACATCATTCTCAAAATTCACTTTTTCTAGATTTGGTAAGAGCCCGAAATCAGCATCATGAAAAACACTAGCTTCAATCTTTAACTGCTCTTGGATGTCTTTTTTCCATGCCTTCCCAAATACTTCCCAAGATAGAACATCAACAGGTCTTGAACCAAGAAGATTCCACATCGCCATTTCTACCGCCCCTGTATCTGAGGCAGGAACTATTGCTACCTTATAATCTTGAGGTATTTCTAGAAGCGATATTGTTTTATTAATAGCTTGTTGAAGTTTTTCTTTGCCTTCTTTTGATCGATGGCTCCTTCCTAGAAGAGCTCCATTTAAATCTTTAAGTTGCCACCCAGGTCTCTTTGAACATGGTCCAGATGAGAAATTCAAGCGCAAAGGCTTATTTTTAGGTTTTTCTATCATTTTCTATCCTTACAGATAGTTGCCCCTCGTTGGGGAGGGGTGTCCCATCGCTGAGATATAACTTATCTATTAAATAGTCAATGAAATATTAAAATGATTGGTTTCTAGAATTAATTGTATTTAGAAAAATGCTCTTTTATTCTAAAACTTATTTCTCCTAAAATGTCGGAATTTAGATCACTATCCTCACTCTCAATCATAACTCTAACAATTGGCTCTGTCCCACTTTTCCTTATAATAATCCTGCCCTTTTTACCTAATTTATCCTTTTTTTCTTCTATCAATTTGTTAATTAGGGGATCATCCAATGAATCTGATGAGTTACACTGAATGCTATTATGCGCCTGATGATAAAGGGGAAATAAATTAGTTAATTCACTTATTGATTTCTTTTCTTCACATATAGAAGCTAGAACTTGCAACGACGCAATAATTGCATCCCCAGTTGTGCAGAAATTGTTGATAATTATATGTCCTGATGGTTCTCCCCCTAAAGTCACACCTTGTTTTCTCATTTCCTCCACAACATGTCTGTCGCCGACTTTAGATCTAATTAAATTTATACCAATTTCAGATAGATATTCTTCAAGGCCCTTATTAGACATAATTGTCCCTACAATACTATTTGACTGTAGCATATTCTTATCTTTTAAATTCTTAGCTATCATAGCTAAAAGATGATCTCCATTAACTTCGTGACCATTTTCATCTATAATCACCAATCTGTCTGCATCTCCATCAAATGATATTCCTAGATCTGCTTTCTCATTAACAACTTTTTCTCTTATTGTTTCTGTATTAGTTGTTCCACAATTCAGATTGATATTTCTACCATTGGGTTGGTCACCTATCACTATGATATCGGCTCCAAGTTCCCAGAAAATCTTTGGAGCAACTTTATATGCAGCACCGTTAGCACAATCTATAACAATTTTAAGATGGTCTAATCTCATCATATTAGGAAAAGTAGCTTTCGAAAACTCCAAATACCTTGAAATAGCATCATCTACTCGTTTAGCTATACCTATATTTCCAGCTTTCGGTAAATCTTTGATTTTTATAGAATTCATCAAATCTTCAATTTCTGATTGTTTGTTATCAGATAACTTATACCCATCAGGACCGAATAGCTTAAATCCATTATCTTCAAAAGTGTTGTGAGAGGCTGTTATCATAACTCCAAGATCAGCTCTCAAGGCTTGTGTAAGAAAAGCGACTGCAGGAGTAGGTATAGGGCCACAAAGGAACACATCCATACCTGAAGATGTAAAACCTGATTCAAGGGCAGATTCAAGCATATAACCTGAGACTCTTGTATCCTTTCCAATCACAACTCTATGCTTATGATTTCCTCTAGTAAAAACCTTTCCGGCAGCTAGCCCTAATTTTAACGCAATTTCGGAATTTAATATCTCGCTGTTTACAGTACCACGTATTCCATCTGTACCAAAAAATTTCTTAACCATAACTATTCCAAGAAGGTTTTAGGCGCCTTGCAAACCTGGTTTTGAACTTGGTTCCTTTCTTTTTCCTGCTTTAGGAACTGATCCAGTAACACTTGATTCACTATCTTCTGAAGGTTCTTCACGATTTGGTTTGACGCCCTCGAGGAGGCTGTTAATTTCATCTCCGGTTAAGGTCTCATATTCGATTAAACCATTAGCGATTAAGTCCAAATATTTTCTTTTTTCAGTGATAATTTTTTCTGCAATCTTATAGGATTTATCTATGATCGCTTTAACTTCATTATCTACTAATTTTTGAGTTTCTTCAGACATACTTTGTGTTCTAGCTACAGAATGACCGAGAAAAACTTCTTCTTCATTATCACCATATGCTAAAGGTCCGAGTTTTTCAGACATACCATATTTCATTACCATTGCTCTAGCTATCTCAGTTGCTTGTTTAATGTCAGAAGAGGCTCCAGAAGTGACTTTATCGTATCCAAAAACCAATTCTTCAGCAATTCTTCCACCCATAGCAACTGAGAGATTACCATACATTTTTTCTCTCGTTATTGATATTTGATCTCTCTCTGGCAATCTCAATACCATTCCTAATGCTCTTCCTCTTGGAATTATTGTTGCCTTATGAATTGGATCAGAAGAATCAATGCTCAGAGAGACTAATGCATGACCAGCTTCGTGATATGCTGTCAATCTCTTCTCTTCGTCTGTCATCACCATTGAGCGTCTTTCAGGTCCCATCATTACTTTATCTTTGGAATCATCAAATTCAGCATTTGTTACAAGTTTTTTACTTCTTCTTGCTGCTAAAAGAGCTGCTTCATTTACTATATTAGCCAAATCAGCACCAGAAAAACCAGGAGTTCCTCTAGCGACTGCACGTAAGTCAACATCCGTAGCCATCGGGACTTTTCTAGTATGAATTTTCAATATTTTTTCTCGACCAATAATATCTGGATTTGGGACAACAACCTGTCTATCAAACCTGCCTGGTCTTAATAACGCTGGATCAAGAACATCAGGTCTATTTGTTGCAGCTATTAAGATTACTCCATCATTAGTTTCAAATCCGTCCATTTCAACTAATAATTGGTTGAGAGTTTGTTCTCTTTCATCGTTACCCCCACCTAAACCTGCTCCCCTATGCCTTCCTACAGCATCAATTTCGTCAATAAAGATTATGCAAGGAGAGTTTTTCTTGGCTTGATCAAACATATCTCTTACCCGGCTAGCCCCTACTCCGACAAACATTTCAACAAAATCTGAACCTGAAATAGTAAAGAAGGGAACACTAGCTTCTCCAGCTATAGCTCTTGCAAGTAAAGTTTTACCTGTACCTGGAGGTCCAACTAATAATGCACCCTTAGGAATTCTCCCTCCTAATCTTTGAAATTTAGAAGGCTCTTTTAAAAATTCCACTATTTCCTGCAGCTCATCTTTTGCCTCGTCCACACCAGCAACATCCTCAAAAGTAACAACACCTTGTTTTTCAGTTAACAGTTTAGCTTTAGATTTTCCAAACCCCATGGCTCTTCCGCCGCCACCTTGCATTTGTCTCATAAAAAAAATCCAAACTGCTATTAGTAACAACATTGGGAACCACGAAATTAGTACTCCAATTAATGTTGGGCCTCCATTGTTCTGTGGTTTTGCAGTTATAGAGACTCCACTATTGTAAAGTCGTTGCACAAGAGTTGGATCAGATGGTGCAAATGTTTCAAATTCTCTTCCGTCAGTATAATGACCAGTTATATTATCTCCCGCAATCTCAACGTCAGATATATTGCCGGCATCTACCTCAGCCAGTAATTGAGAAAAACTGATCTCACTTTGATCTGAGGAAATAATTGGCCCTTGTACAAAATTGTACAAACCCAATAGGGCAAAAGCCAAAATCGTCCAGACAATAAAACTTCTTAAATTTCCGTTATTCAATATACTAACCTTCCTATTAACCTTGCCTTTTTATATCCTAATATATAAATAATATCTTTTTTTCAAATTACTAGTGTAACAGGTCAATATTTCTAATATACAACACTGTTTGCCCTTTTATCAAATATCCTAGAAATGGGGCAGAAATTAGACCTTTTTTATTCCAAAAACTTGGAGCACTATACAATGCAGAGATCGGTACATTTTCATAACCATTTTTTCCAACGATTCCTTTGGTTTTTAAGAATTTAATTCCGTCTTTACCTAATTCTTTTACCACACCTTCACAAGGTTTGTTAATTTTTACTAAAAATCTACTATCCCATTTCGTATACTTATTTAGAGAGGGCTTGATAGGAATAGAAGCGTCTAATAATTTTGGTTCTTTATAAAGAAGGAGTTCTTTTTTTCTTTTTCTAAAAATAGTTCCTCCTAATGTTTTTGCCGAATCTTGACTATTAGATTGAATCCAACCAATTAGATTTTCTATTTTCTGTCTCCTTGGAGAATAACTTGAACTTGAAAAGACTTTAATGGATTTCTCAATGACACGAATCTGTATTTCTTTAGGGGCAATAAAAAAAAGTTCTTCAGATAAAAATATAGCAATATTGTTGTACATCTTTAAGTGCTTGCGCATATATTCTTCAGTAACATCTTCGATAGCATCGTCCACCATTTTCATCTTTTTTAAAGAAATTAAAATTTGTTCCTGATTGATACCTTCTTGATATAGAATAGGTAGGACTTTTCTTAATCGAGATCTCGTGAATCTATCATCATAATTACTTGGATCATCAGACCAGTTTAAATTTTTTACTTTTGCATATCTTAAAAGATCTTTTTTTGGGGTATCAATAAAAGGTCTGTGTAGTTTTATTCCATCTCTTGTCGTGATTGCCTTAAAGGATGTTAAGCCATGCAATCCAGAACCCTTAGATAATCTCATAAAAAAGGTCTCTATTTGATCGTCTAAATGATGAGCCAAAAAAAGATTTTTTATACCTTCCTGTTTACAAACTTTAGTTAAAAGCTCATAACGTTTATCCCTTGCAGTCTCTTGAATCCTACTTTTAGGTTTAGGCCCTTTCCATTTTAGTGCTTGGGATCTAAGTCCTAATTTCTTAGAGGAATCAATAACTAAACGGATGTCTTTTTTTGAACTCTCTCTTAGACCGTGATCTACGGTCAAAATGAGAATGTTTTTATTACTGATCCGTTTTGATGAAGACAGTAAATTCATCAATGCAATAGAATCTACACCTCCAGACACAGCTACAGCCACTTTGGATTTTGGCAATATCGCCTCAACTTTTTTTAATAGATTCATGATATTTTTTTCTTAATTTCCACAGAAGATATAATAAATAATTATCATAATTTAAAAAAGATAAGGTTCTATTTTATTAATAATATTATCTGGAACTTTTCTTGGTTTACCATTTTTTTTAAGAAAAGCAAATTCAGTAGTTGCTTTAAAAATCACCTGATTATCTTTTAGAATGTCCTGCCTCATATTTAACCTAGCTCCACTAAGAGACGTAAAGGAGGATTTAACGCTTAAAATATCATCTATCTTAGAAGATTGAAGGAACTCTGAATACATATTAAGAACAACAAAAAAACCAGCATCCTCTTGAGTAATCAGTTCCGAATGGTTTATTCCTACTAATCTTAAAAAATCAGATCTACCTCTTTCAGAAAATTTAAGGTAGTTCGCGTGATAGACTACACTTGTAAAATCTGTATCTTCATAATAAATTCTTACATTTAAATAATGTATTTTATTCTTAATATATCCAGAAATATCAGAAGACATGCTAACCTACCTTGTTAGAAAACGAATTTAATTCTCTATATCTCTACCTTTGCATCTTTCCCGTATTCTATTGATATTAAAATCATTCCAAAAGCTCTCATGTGAAGCAAAATGCCAACCTTTTCTATATTTGAGGTGTTTTGATACCCTAAATTTTTCTTTTGATTGAAAGGCTATATATTCACCAATATTGTTGAACTTCATAAAGATAAGACTAAGATCATTTTCGTTAGCTGTGCTCAACGTTTCCTCTATCCAACTATCAAGAACTTTTGACTCATTAAATAGCAGGTGAAATTTGAAATCTTTATAAAATTTACATTCACAATTAAAATATTTCCAGTCATCGGGAGGTATTATATCTCCCTTAAAAGCCATCACTTGACCCTGAGTCATGCCAAATCGTCTATCATAATTTTTTCCACCAAGAAATGCTCCTGAAGTAGGAACACGAATAAACTTTTCAGAAAAAACTTCTGTTAAAAAATTAGCTTTGGAATTTTCGTAAGATTTACCTTTAGTTTTTTGAGGAGAAGCCATTTTTAATGTAACAAATTATTTTAATTCTTTAAACAATTCTTCCGGAATATCAAAATTAGAAAAAACTTCTTGTACATCATCATGATCATCCAGAGAATCAACCATATCAATTACTTTATGGGCTGATTCTTTGTCAACATTAACTATATTTGAAGGCTTCCAACTTAATTGGGCTGTAACAGGTAAATTTATTTTCTCCTCAATAATATGTGCTATATTGTGAAGATCTTCAGGTGAACAAGACACTTCATATATATCTTCGGATATATCGCAATCAGTTGCACCTGCTTCCAAAGATATATCAAAAATTTTCTCAAAATCTATTTCTTCAGAAGGAATATTAATTTTCCCATAATGATTAAACATAAAACTTACCGATCCCGTTTCTCCTAAATTTCCATCCCATTTAGAAAAAATTGAGCGAATATCTCCAGCGGTTCTATTTCTATTGTCTGTTAAAGTTTCAACTATGACACCTACTCCTGAAGGACCAAAACCTTCGTATCTTACTTCATCATAAGTCTCAGCATTCTCATCAGAGCTTTTCTTTATAGCTCTTTCAATATTATCCTTAGGCATATTTTGTGATCTTGCTGTAGAGATGGCTGATCTTAATCTTGGGTTGGACTCTGGGTCAAGCATCCCAAGTTTTGCAGCAACTGTTATTTCTTTGGTAATTTTTGCGAATAACTTTGCCCGTTTTTTATCCTGAGCACCTTTTCTATATTGAATATTCTTGAATTTGGAGTGACCCGCCATACCTAAAGTCCTTAAATTGATAAGCCAATATTATGTAGATGATAGTACACCCCCCAATCTTATAGGTTCTATTGATTTAGATAAACCGTTCTTCTCTGTTTCGATTATGACTCCACATAAAGTAGGTTCTCCCTGCGCAGGATTAAATCTATTTCCCGGTGTTTTTTCCAAGAACCTTCTCATTGGTTCTGTCTTTTCCATACCAATAACTGAATCATAATCTCCACACATACCTGCATCAGATTGGTAAGCGGTACCTGAGGGAAGTATTTGATAATCAGAGGTAGGAATGTGGGTATGCGTCCCTACTACTAGACTTGCCCTACCATCACAAAAATGGCCCATCGCAACTTTTTCTGAAGTAGCTTCACCATGAAAATCTATTACAATAGCATCATTATTTTTTCCAATTGGGTTAGAGTCTAGTATTTCATCTATTAGCTTAAATGGATCGTCCAAAGGATCCATAAATAGTCTACCCATAAGATTTATAACAAGTACATTTCCAAATTCGTTTTCAAAAACACCAAAACCTTTACCAGGTGTACCGTTTGGAAAGTTAGCCGGTCTAAGAAGACGCTGCTCACAGTCAATATAATTAAGGATCTCCCTTTGATCCCACAAATGATTTCCTGTTGTAATACAATCTACACCTGAAACGAAAAGATTATTACAAATCTCCTCGGTGATTCCGAAACCTCCGGCTGCATTTTCACCATTAACTATTGCAAAATCAATTTTGTGCTCTTCTTTGATCTTAGGAAGTGAGTTTTGTATTTCTTCTCTTGCTGCCCTCCCTACTATATCGCCTAGAAAAATAATCCTCACTTCAATACCTCATTAAACCTATATATTTTTTTCTCTGTAACAGCCGCATCAAGGGGATGATCATAATCCGTCTTTGGGATTTTAGAACTAATTTGACCTGAAAAGGCTAAACCAATTTTTAAACTAATATTGTAAAAAGGCAATGATCTATCATAGATACCTGATCCCATTCCAAGTCTTGTACCTAATTTGTCAAAAGATAAAAGTGGTAGAATTATAATATCCGGAATAACTAGATCTTTATTTTTTGATGTAGGTATATTGAATGCTCCATTAACTAACGGTTCTTGATGACTCCATTTCCTGAAATCTATTAAACCTTTCGAATTGATATACGGAATAGATGTGATTGCTCCAGATCGTTGACAAAGAGTTAATATATCTAAACAGTCTATTTCTGAGTCAACAGGATAATATCCACCAATTATTTTATCTTCAACTTCTCCTACTAGTTCAAAGAAATTTTTGACTAGATCCGTCTTTAAGGAATCATTCAGACCAAGATAAAAGCCGTTTCTTTTCGACTTCCAATAATGTCTTGCCTCTTTTTTTTCTGAATTTATATCCATTAATAAAATGAGCCACAATAACCGTTGGAACTTTCCTCGGTAGCCTAAAAAAACAGGTGGGCGTTTCTGCAAAGTAACCACGATTACAATACTTTCAACTCCCTAGAGAAAATTAAGGCACGAATTTGGTTCCTAACAAATCTTGCAGCTCTTTGGTCTTAAAGTTTACTCCACTTTTTCTAGTCTTTCTAGAATCTTTTTTAATCTCATTGTCGATTGTTCGATACCTTGCGACTCAAGGATGTTTTGATTATCTTCTTCCGCCTCTATGCCCGCTATTAGAAATAATCTCTGGTTATCTAGGTCATTTAAACGCTCAGAAATTTTTGAAACCCTTTCGGAAAACCTTTCAGCTAATTTAAGTACCCTTTCCTCTTCACCATCAGGGCATGCTATTAGAAATTCTCGATTATTTATTTCAATTGTAATATTACTCATGTTCTCAATTGTCTAAGATAGCTTATTATTTCTTATTTTTTTTATTAAGACTTCGATATTCTTTTTTGCGCTTATTCTAGATGATTCGCTAGTCTCTAGTTTTTCCTGTAAATCCCCAATTATACTATTTGCTTTATTCAGATCTAAAACTGTTTTCTCATACTTTTTTATCAAATTAAAAGATTTTTTTTCTACTGTTAAGATATATTCTGCTAATTCTTTCAATCTTTTAACCATAGTTCTTTAACTATACATTTAAAGAAAAAAGGTTCAACTGATAATCAATCAAGATATAAAAATAATACACGTTGACGTTTAAATATTGTTTCTTCAAGTTAAAAAAAAGAGTATAAGTTTCTAAAATTGAAAGAGAATAAAAAAGAAGAAGGTCGAAACGAAGTTAGTCTAAACGATATGGCGAATGCCATTCGTTTTTTAGCCGCAGATGCCGTTGAGAATGCAAATTCTGGTCACCCCGGGATGCCTATGGGTGCCTCTGATTTCACGACAGTTCTATATTCTAAGTTTCTTAAGATTGATCCAAAAAAACCAGATTGGCCTGATAGGGATCGTTTAATCCTTTCTGCTGGTCATGGCTCTATGCTTCTCTACGCTGTAAATCATTTAATCGGGTACGAAGATATGACTATTGAACAACTAAAGAATTTTAGACAACTTGGTTCAATTACTCCTGGCCATCCTGAGTATGGGCAGACATTAGGCGTAGAAACTACGACAGGACCTTTAGGGCAGGGAATTTCAACAGCAGTTGGAATGGCTATAGCGGAGAAGGTTTTAAATAATCGTTTTGGCGATGAATTAGTCAATCATAATACTTATGTGATTGCTTCTGACGGTGATTTAATGGAGGGGATTAGTCATGAAGCCATAAGTTTGGCGGGGCACCTTTGTTTAGACAAGTTAATTGTTCTTTTTGATGATAACAATATTTCAATAGACGGAAGCGTTGATTTGTCAGATTCAACTGATCAACTTAAAAGATTTGAAGCGTCAGGTTGGAGTGTTGAAAGGATTAATGGCCACAATTTTAAGGAAATTGAAAAAGCTATCAAAATGGCATTGGTATCTAACCTACCCTCACTTATAGCATGTAAAACTACAATTGGTTTGGGAGCACCAACCAAATCAGGACAATCATCTGCTCATGG
>Ga0315334_10001742_pt1 | contig 13500 bp, 11 predicted proteins | sample M150034915metaG_FD_205555 | JGI IMG/M metagenome (GOLD analysis project Ga0315334, IMG submission 205555) | Ammonia-oxidizing marine archaeal communities from Monterey Bay, California, United States - M1 500m 34915 | ecosystem: Environmental > Aquatic > Marine > Intertidal zone | place: USA... | reverse complement strand
GGTCTATTACATCACCAGTGCCATCGGGGCCTAAGTAAACAGAAAGAGCAAAATCACCAGGGTAATTTATTCCAGCCATATCGAGATTTAGGTAGTTACTCACAGTAACCTCATCTGGTATGTCTCCAGCAAATGCACCTGAGCCCCACAGACCTTCTTCTTCAGAAGACCATAAGCAGAAAACCATTGTTCTTCGAGCATCAAAATCAGCGAGCACACTTGCAGTGGTTAGTACCATCGAAGTTCCAGCCGTGTTGTCGTATGCTCCTGTTCGAGTCCCATACCCTGGAATATTTGGTCCAGGGGTGTATGCTGCAGGGGGCGCAATGTCGAAATGAGCGCCGAATACTAACCACTCATCCGGGTATACTGAACCTGCTTTGTAGCCACAGATGTTGACAGCCCACAAAGTTCCAGTTTGAAATCGATGAATTTGAACATCGAGTCCGTAACCAACCATAACGCCTTCAAAATATGTAATCGCATCTTCATATGCGGGGTTTCCATTTCCAATCCAGCGGTCCAGGTATCCCTTTGCGCCATCAGCAGGGTCTAACAAATCAGGAGTTTCATCTGTGATGAAATCGACCCATTCATAGACATCACGACCGTTTAGCCAGCCACCACTAGCCCCTACTCCATTCTCTGGTCCCAGGTCAGATCTTTGTGCCCTGACCGTGACAAGATGCTTGATTTCAACATCGCCACTTGTAGAGTTAGCAGGAATGATCCACGGCCATTCACCCCCAGGGTCTTCATTTATCACAGCCATAACATATGAGCCACGAGAAGGGTCTCCCTCCCAATCCATCCACGATTCATCAGCAGACCTAACCGGCCAGTTTTCGCGACCGTATTCACCAAGCAGTAACATAACATTTGCATTTCTTGGCGGGAATAAAATCTTCACACTAACCGCCTCGCCTTCTTTGATGTCGAGAACGGTTCCATTTTGTGCCCTCAGGGAGCCAGGGTCTTGGATAAAGTAAGGAATAAATACACTCATGTCCCTATCGGCCTTTAGCTCAATAGTATTCCAATCACCACCCGCAAGATTGCTTGGTGAAACCTTGAGGTCGCCCGAATCTAACCCTCCATCGACCCCGTCCTCACCGAAGCAACCTGATAGAGAAGCAAGGCACATCACTATGACCATCATCATAGCGCGAGCGGCATCCATAACCTTGCCGACCACCACCCTATTGTTGAATGATATGGTCTCTAGTGTGTTACCGGTGTGCGGAACACACTTTCCGGATAGAGGATAAGCGTTATACATGGACCAATGGCCGGATTAGATGATGGCAACTGTTCGCCTCGACCAAAAATCACGAGCAATTGTGAGGAATATCTCGGATTCATACATCGATGCAATAGCGAGTTATTTCGGTAACGGGCCAACCGATATCGGTGCTGCAAGAGCACAACACCGAGCCTATTACCAAACACTTTCCGCCAACGGCGTCGACGTCACAATATTGGATGCAGACCCTAATCATCCAGACTGTGTATTCGTAGAAGATCAAGCCATAGTTATCGACGGACATATGCTACTTCCAGTCCCTGGTCACGAATCCCGTAGAGGAGAACAACCCCCAATCGCTAATTTCCTTTCCAGTCAACTCCAAAACCATCAAATTTCCAAGATGCAACCTCCTGCTATGATGGATGGAGGCGACATACTTCGCCTAGAGAACCTCTTCTTTGTCGGGCGCTCAACTAGAACTAATGATGCGGGCATTTCACAATTGAAAGATTTACTAGACCGCCTAGGCCACGAACTTAGAGTGATAGACCTCCCTTCACATTCCCTACACCTCACCAGTATTTGTTCAACACCATCGGATCAAATAATACTCCTTCCAGAAGGTTATTTGGATCCCATTTCTTTTGGCGAAATGCCAAAGGGTTGCGAGATAATTATAATGCCCAAAGAGGAAGTTTATGGATGCAATACCATCGGACTTCCTGGCAAGAAAGTAATTTTAGCAAACGGATATCCAACAGTCAAGTTGGAATTAGAAAACAGAGGCTTCGAATGTATTGTAATTGACATGAGTCAAATCAGAGCCGCAGACGGCTCACTGACTTGCTGTTCAATCTTTTATTGAGCCTACGCGTTGTTGATATACGCGGAAAAGGTGGCAAACTCGCAGCAGGGGTTGCCCAGCTTGGTCAAAGGCGCTGGGATGAGGTCCCAGTCCGTAATGGTTCGCAGGTTCAAATCCTGCCCTCTGCATTCATTGATATTCCACGCAAAGGGTAGCGTCTGTATCGGCCCACTGAATCCCCTTTGTATCGGAAAATAAAATGCAAAGGGGTTTCGGATGACCCCTTACAACTTATCCGAGTCGATTTGTACATGGGTGCCTTCAAGGTTGCTACTATCTCTAAATTTTGAATATAAAGTCAAACCCAATAGTATAACTGGTAATGAAAAGAAACATAAGAAGATTGATGGTAATTGATTATCTACCATCTCGTTTTCATTTGGATTTCCAGGATTATATGAGATCATTACAGCATCACCAATGTCATAACTTTCACAGTTTTGTTCATCCCCTGGGCCACCGCGGAAATAACATTCATCGCTTCCGTTAAATGTTTCACCATCTACCTTGAATGTGTATTGATATTCAGTTAGTTCCGAATCAGTAGAATATGAAGAAATAATCTCACCTTCGGTTTCCTCCCAACCACTCTCACCCATGTATACGAGAATTAGTACAAGAAAAGCTCCAGTGAAAATCAACATGAATATAGGTAGTACTATTTTTTCTAATTTTTTTTGAGTCAAACGTTGACTAGTTTCCCTTGGGTTATTCATTTGTTTTAGTAATCCTCGTTTTAGATTTGTATCATTTAAGGCCTGACTAGTTGAACTTTCATACTCAAAATCGCCCTCACAGTATGGACACTCATAAGTCCCTGTTGAATCACTGCCTAGGTCTACTGTCTCGGAGCATAACGGGCACTCAACCTCGACCATATTTCTCAGCGAGAATTAGCTATGTATAATCCTTAGCCCGGCACGAGTGGTATGATTTGAATTGTTAGGAGACCCTCTGTATTCCCACTGTATACCCGTCCATACCAAGGGTACCCTTAGCAGACCCCTCCATACGAAGGGGTCCCCTTGCAATTTACTCCTCGCTTGAAAGGTCATCTTGAGATTCGGTTGGTGTTCTGTTGTATTCAACTAGGTAGAAAATTAGTGACAACAAGATCAATAGTGCAGAAACAATCAAGCAAACAAACAATGTATATGCTTGACCAAAGCCACAACCAAATTGTCCATAGCATGGATTGAAAAGAAAGTATATTTCAAACAAAACGATCGGAATTAGAGATAATTCAACCCCTGTGAAAAAAGTCCAAAATGCGTATTTGAAATTTCTTTTCTCACGGGTATAAACTTGGACCATTTTTATTAGAACCAATTGGAAAAGAATACCAATTATTACAATTACAGCAGTTAGCACAATCGATGCTTCAAAACTACGGAAATAAACTTGCCCCCGTTTTTTGGGATAATATTTGAAAGAAATACTTGGTATGAAATAATCAATTACTTCATTTTCAAAGGGGTCATCCGAAACCCCTTTGCATTTTATTTTCCGATACAAAGGGGATTCAGTGGGCCGATACAGACGCTACCCATTGATTAGGTTAGCAAATCATTTCTTGCTATTTGGAAAACAACCCTTCCCCTATGCGTAATTTTAGATTGCCAAAGCGGATCCTTCGGATTGAATACGCGTAGCATTTGCTCGCGACTCCAATGTCTTCTCGCCTCGACCTGGTCATGGTATATTCCCCACTGAGTCCAGCGATTTTCAGCACGACTTGCTTTGAGCACCTGAATCGGCTTGAAGGTACCAAATTCTTGAGTTATCGAAGTCCATTGTATCTTATCATATCTATCTTCAAGACCTTGATGGAGGTCGCCTACAATTTTGTAACCAACCCCTTCATTCGGGCCAAGGCTTTCGACGTGCCCGGGAAATAATTTCTCAAGATGACTAAATTGCTCCTTCCCCGTTCCTGCTGAAACCAATACAGTATCATGGCCACTTGGGCCGAGGCCAGTATGCAAATCAATAGCCCAAACCTTGCTAATATCTTTGAGTTGTATATCTAACCAATTTAGTAGTAAATCTGGGCCCGGTTGAAGTTCTTTCCCACCATATTGAATCGCTTTAGGGTGCTCATATTGGCCTTCTGCAATCCATTGTTTGAGATTATTGAATCCATGCTTCATGATTAATCTGAAGGCCTTCAAGCCAAACCATCTTTCTTTCCTTGGAGGTATTGTTTCAGGATTAATGATTTTTTTAATGTGGTGATAACCCACCGGGACTCCAGTATATTCTTGGTCACGTTTCAAGAAATTTCGATTCAAGTCGACGTTGTTTTCATTGAATCTTCGCCACCAAGCCATCCCATACGGGTTGACCGTGTGGATGAAGACGATTGCATGATCCTTAAACGGCTCTTGTTGAGTCAAATCATCCATTATTGCAAGTTGAATTGCGCTTCCCGGATATCCCTCTACACCATGTATTCCACTACTAGAAATCAAAACCTTTCCCGAATTAAGCGAACCAACGATTGCAACATCGATGCACAATGATTCGCCAGCAGGGCCCACCATTCCAATCTCCAATCTTTCGTTGGAAACGCTATGTCCGGATTCTCGCAAATCATCACATGCGATTAGAAATCTTCCAGCGGCTTCAGCGTAGGAACTAGAAAACCAAACCCCCCCTTCCATATCTCTTGGTAGCAGCCTCCACATTTGAACATATACGATTTACCAAAACCTTGGGAATCAATCCGGCTGACGGTTTTTTGAATAAACACGAACACGCAACGATATGGCTGATGTGCCAATAATGTATGCGGGGCTAGCATTGGCCTTCGGTTTATTAGGTGGCTTACTACCAATTTTTTCTACCTCAAAACAAAACATTGAACGGCTAAAAATGCTAACAGCAATCGCTTCAGGGATAATTATTGCTTCTGCAATGCTTGTTGTAATTCCAGAAGGATATGAGTTGGCTAGTTCAGGAAATCACACAGACTCGCTCCTGTTAGGGGGCGCATTACTGGGCGGATTTGCATTGATGCTAATTTTAGAAGGTTCTGGGATTGGCCACGCCGTACATGAAGAGCATCACGGCCACGGCGATGACCACGGCCACAATCATGTTCACCATGGGCCAGCCGGATGGATGTTAGTTTTGGGACTTTCACTTCATGCTGCAACAGATGGTTTAGCCGTTGGAGCCGCTGCTGCTAGTGGCGGAGCGGCAGTAACCGCCGCAGTTGCCTTAGCCGTGTTGATCCACAAAGGACCGGCCGCGTTTAGCCTTGGGGTATTTTCGATGCATGAAAGAGAGAACCGAAACGACTCGATTCGTGACGTAGTAATTTTCTCTCTTGCAACACCAGTGATGATACTGGTCGCATTTTATGCATTATCTGATATCTCAAATAGTTGGATTGGCCTTGCAATGTTATTCTCAGCAGGAACCTTCCTTTACGTTGCTACTGTCGATACATTACCTGATATTCATAATTCAGAAACCGGAAGGAAAGCGATGACGTACGTAATATTGGGAATCCTCATTATGGCGGGTATTTTGATTGGTGCGGACGTTCTAGGTATCGGGCATTCCGATTGAGATGTGAATTATATGGTCGACTCTCCGCTTTTGACCATGACCAAGTCCCGTTTGGTAAACGCTCAACCAGAACTTAGTTCACAATCAGAAACGCTACTCGAAACACTGTCTGGCCTCTGCTCTTTTCACACCAGCGAAGATTTGGCTAGTTTTCTTTTCACCGAGATCTTTCGTTCATTGGTTGGAGAAGGCAACACCTGGGTAGTCTTTGAAATTGGCGTGTATAAGGATCACACAAAAACCGTCGAAATAACTCCAGCCGATGGTGAAATGACAATTGCAGACACCAGTATGAAGGGCAATATTCCAAACAATGTAGCCATTGTAAAAACCGAGTCTGATTGTGCAAAGATTTTGCTAAATTGGTACAATTCGGTTATGAACGAGTAAAGCGATTCCTTGAAATGGTGACCATAACCCCATTCACACCGGAGAGATGGCTATGGGTGGTGACAACTTTAGCGATACTCTGCCCGACCCCGACCCAGAACAGACTCTGGAATGGCAGGAGGCGATTAGGGCGGTTAGCGACAAACTGGGGCCCGAAAGAGCCCACAGGCTTCTGCTGCAAACAATAGGGGCTGCTAGGGAAGAAGGCATCGAAATCGATGTTGTAAACACGCCATATCTCAACACCATTCACCCATCAAAACAACCAGATTACCCCGGAAATTTAGAGATGGAGGAACGCCTTCATGGCATCATAACATGGAATGCAATGATGATGGTTACTAGAGCTAACAAAGCCAATGATGGCATTGGAGGTCATATCTCGACCTTTGCTTCCAACTCGCACTTGTGGGAAGTGGGCCAGAACCACTACTATCGCGGAAAGGATCTCGAAGGGTGGGGGGACCACGTTTACTGGCAAGGGCATGCAAGCCCTGGCATATACGCTAGAGCCTGGTTAGAAGGAAGATTAACCAGAGAAAATATTGATAATTTTAGAATCGAGTGTGATGGAAATGGCCTCTCATCGTATCCTCACCCACGGCTAATGCCAGAGTTCTGGGAATACCCAAGCGTTTCAATGGGACTTGGCGGAATGACCGCGATTCACACCGCCCGCTTCAATCGTTACTTAGGCAGTAGGGGCTTAGCCGATACCTCAAACTCCAGAGTTTGGTATACCATGGGGGACGGGGAATCCGATGAACCGGAGTCCCTTTCACAATTATCACTAGCAGGCCGAGAGAATCTAGACAATGTAATTATGATAATGAATTGTAATCTTCAAAGGCTGGATGGTCCAGTTAGGGGCAATTCAAAAATCGTCCAAGAATTAGAAGGACGGTTCCGTGGTTCCGGATGGAATGTAATCAAAATTCTATGGGGGTGCATGTGGGATGACCTATTTGCTAGGGATTCCGAAGGAGTTCTGGCCAACCGTCTGCAAGAACTTGTCGATGGCGACGAGCAACGCATTTTCACCAGCGACGCTACAACTTTCAAAAACGAATTATTCAACACCCCGCAACTGAAAGCCATGGTCTCACATCTTAGCGATGAAGACTTAGAGGCATTAGCTTCCAACCTTGGTGGCCACGATATGGTCAAAATTAATGCAGCATATGCAGCAGCCGAGGCTTGTGAAGACAAACCGACAGTCATTCTCGCACGAACCATCAAAGGGTATGGGCTTGGACCTGCGTTTGCTGGACGTAACTCTACTCATGGAAAGAAAAAGGCAGACGAAGACAGCATTAAATGGATGTGTGACGACCTTGGACTTGGATTTACGGATGAGGAATTGAAAGAGTACCCATTCATCGAACCAAAAGACGTTCCAGAAGTTGTTTCATACCTCAAACAGAGACGCGAAGAGATGGGCGGTTTCTGCCCCGAAAGGCGCTCACCTCCAACCGAGTTAACCCCTCCCGGAATTGAAGGATATTCAACTTTCGATGAAGGGACCAAAGGGAAAATGCAAGTATCGACTACAATGGCATTTGTCCGCCTACTAAGTGGCTTAATGAAAAATAAGGAGATAGGAGAGAGAGTCGTACCTATCGTACCAGACGAGGCGAGGACTTTCGGAATGGACCCACTATTTGCGCAATTTGGAATCTATCATCCAGATGGCCAACTGTACACTCCAGTGGACCACAAAGTGTTGATGAAGTACAAAGAGAGCGAGAAAGGACAACTTTTCGAGGAAGGAATTTCAGAAGCAGGAGCCATGTCGACATTCATTGCAAGTGCAACCTCATATTCAACCCAGGGCTGTGCAACAATCCCGTTCTACATATTCTACAGCATGTTTGGATTCCAAAGAGTTGCAGATTTAATTTGGTCTGCAGCAGACCAACGTGCTAGAGGATTCATGATTGGTGCGACAAGCGGCCGCACTACTCTAAACGGTGAAGGGCTTCAACACCAAGACGGCCACAGCCTATTGATGGCCCATACCAATCCTGCAGTAAGGGCTTACGACCCAGCCTTTGCTTACGAGTTAGCAACAATCATCCGATCAGGAATCGACGAAATGTATGTTGAGGAGAAGGACTTGATGTATTACATCGCAGTCTACAATGAGAATCATCCAATGCCTCCTAAGCCAGCAGGTGTAGATGAAGGAATAGTCAAGGGAGTATACAAGCTTCGTAGTGCACCAAAAGGAGAAGGCCCAACCGTTCGATTGATTGGCTCTGGCCCGATAATGCTTCAATTGCTATCGGCAGTTGAGGTGCTCGAGACCTATGGGGTTCGCTCAGAAATATGGTCAGCAACTTCCTATGGCGAACTCCGTCGCGAAGGACTTGAGTGCGAGCGTGAAAACAGATTGAATCCAAACAGCGCCCGCCAGGTTCCATATGTCGAGCAAATGCTAGGCGATGGAGCCTATCCAACAATTGCAGTTAGTGATAACCAAATCGCAGTTCCAGATATGATTAGGCAATGGGTCGGCGGAGATTATACAATATTGGGAACAGACGGATTTGGCCGTTCAGACACTAGGGCTAATTTACGAAGGTTTTTCGAAATCGATGCCCAACACATCACACTAGCGGCATTGTCGTCACTGGTACGTTCCAAAGAACTCAAATCAGAAGTTTATGACAAGGCAATCAAAGAACTCGACATAAGCAAAGAACGAAATGACATTACTGCACCGTGATTCATTCGATAAAAACCGCAACCTCTTCTAGCGATTTTCTCGAAATGTCGGGAACCTCAGCATCTTCAGCAGGATAACCTACCGGCATAACCAACATTGCATGTTCATGGCTAGGGCGTTGTAATATGTCTCTTAGAAAACCCATTGGAGATGGCGTGTGAGTTAGTGTTACAAGCCCCATATTGTGAATGGCGTGGATAAACATTCCAGCGGCAATCCCACAAGATTCTGTTGAATAGTAAGTTGGACCAACCTCCCCATTGGCACGAATCCGCTTACTTTGGCGGAATAGAATAACTATCCACGGAGCATCGGTCATATGCTGTTTCACCGCATCGGTGCCTAGTGGTTCTAACACTTCTTGCCATGCTTCAGGCATCCGCTCGGAGTATGTTTTCTCCTCTTCGATTTCAGCAGATTCGCGCATCATTTTCTTGATTTCAGAATTACTTACAGCAACAAAGGTCCATGGTTGAAGATGAGCGCCACTGGGTGCCGACGACCCACATAGAATCGCAGACTCAATCAAATTACGCGGGACTTCTTTAGACGAAAAATGCCGAGTAGTCCGCCGAGAGTTCATCGATTCAAAAAGAGAGGCAGCCCTCTTTTCCATTTCTTCTTTAGGTAATTCATTCCAATCTAGAGGGACGAACCCACGATTATTCATGCCAACACCCCGGGCATCCTTCCCCGTAGCCTAAGCCACGTTTCTGCACCGAAGGTTAGAGCGTATAATGAGGCTAACCAGAGAGTGGGTCTAGCCCAGAATCCATTTGGATCATCAATCAATAATATGCATAACCAAGTAAGGGTTATCAAATCCAAAACCCACCTCATCCCTGCCAAAATTTGCTTGGAATTAGATTGCATTTCAGTGAGTTGTGTATCGGTTAGAACAGCACTCAATCCCCTGAGTTTAGATAGAGCATTTCCTCCATTCCATCGAATGCGTCCTAACTTAAATCGGTTCCATCCATCAATTCCAACAAATAGCGTTACCCACACTACCACGACTTCCAACAAGGGTTCAGCACCATACAAATCAAGCCCGTTGAAAGACCAATACAACAGCCCCCATAACCAGCCAATAATCAGTAATTGAGTTGTTCTTGCAAAACTACTCAGTTTGCGAAGTAATTCGGCATCATGCGATAGTAACATTTCCAACGAGATAACTAGGCCCACAGCGAATGTCAAACCGAAACTTCCAGCCAACCACCACCATTCTAGCGATGTATCCCTCCATGCAAGCAAAATCGCAACCAGCGTCCAAGCCATAACTAGAGCGGTGGCTGCATTCACAGCCGCTTGCATCACGTAAAGCGGGTCTCTGCCATCTTTCAATACAGACAGGCCGCCCATCAGGCGGACTTCGAAAGCAGAGTCATCAACGATACCTTGTGCAGCAGCAGTCATACCACCCACGGATTTCAATCGAGCAGATTCGACCAAACCTTCGCTATCACCGGCTCCGCCCCACCTCGAACCTCTAGCCGCGGCAGCCGCAGCACCTTTGCCACGGCTTTTCCCCTTTCCAGCACTCCTCGCCTTGGCCCATGCTCTGATTTCCGGAGTTGTAGCCGCTTCGACCTGGTCTTCGTTTAACGGCGCCCCGTGGTCTGTGTATAGCCATCGGCATTGGATAGGAACTGGAGCAGGGTCTACGTCTGGGGCCACCATTTGGAATTGACCTGGGCCCAGAGTTGGCAGTTGTTTGACCAAATCTTGATCTCCACCGCTCTCCTTCAATAGATGCCGTACCTTTTCAACATCCTGCGGTTGAGTGAATCTACCAATGAATGTAGTATTTGCTTGTGCAAGAATCTTGTAATCAACATCCGAAACATTCTGTGTTGCGAGTACACAAGCGACTCCGTATTTTCTTGCCTGTTTGAAAATCAGTTTAATCAAATCCTTAGCCGGAGGATTTCTTGGGTGAGGGGGGAGGTAAGGCGATACTTCATCCATGAAGAATAATAGTTTTAATTCACCTTCTGCTGGTTGTTGAGTTAACATCCAATCATATAATTCACGAGCTAATTCCTGAACGAAATATTGCTTCTGAGCCTCGTCTTGAATCGTATTGAGATATACAATATTCAATGGAACCTTACCGGGCATTGCAGGTTCACAGAACGAATCGATGTCGATTGGAACTCCATTTGAAAATAATAGTTGATTTACACCGCTACTGAAAGCAGACAAACGACGAGCTAAATCATTGCGAGTTGATTTTGGTAACATCTCGTCATAATCACGAAGTCCATGCTCAAACATGATTTCTTCCCACGTTGGAATATCTGGCTTTTCTTCACCCTCGATGTCAATAAATGCTTGAGGATACAAAGCGCGAGTGAAACAATCTTGCGGCTCTCTTACAACCTTCGCCAAACTTTGGAAGTCGCCAACATCGAGGCCTACGCGAGTTCCATTGACCAATATTTCGTATAGGAATGGTTTGACGACCTTCCCTTGGGTTTTCTCAACATCAAATCCGGCCAGATTACTGAATCCGGCAGCGACCATATCCCATGCAGTTATCGCCTCTTCAGGATCTAAATCGGCAGGGGGTGAACGAAATGGGTCGATACACAAAGGAAGCCCTTTCGACCTCAATGGAGTCCAAATACGAACTTCCATCTTAGACATCAATTTCTTCATCCTACCAATGTCGCCGCCCTGTTCAATTAACTCCCCTTCATTAATTGCCAATGCTAACCGAGCAAGGTCGCCTTGAGGGTCAAGAATTAACGACGGAATCCCTGCTAATGTTGCTTCTTCAATGACGGTCTTTGCCATCACAGTTTTCCCCGAACCGGTCGAGCCAAGCATCGCCGCGTGCCTAGCCAAAACCATCTTGTCAATTTGAACAATATCTCCGGTGTCTCTACGCTCTCCAAGAAACAGACCCTTAGCCTTAATTTTATTTTTTCGTTTCGGTTGAGGCATCTCTAGAATATCATCGACGAGGCCTCTCAACCCGTGAGTATCCTCCTCCGACATGAGCCAGCCAACAGCCCCCGTACTCTTGAGGATGACTGCGCCCACGCAGTGAGCGGGACACACTCAAGGACGCGAACCTTTTCGCCGAAGCATGACTCGCATTTCATTGTCCAAGCCATATTGGGACGATGAGTGCGAAAAGGCCGCGATATTTGCTTTGAAAAGCGGCCGCTGGGTCAAAGGGCCACAGGCTAGAGCCTTTGGTGAAGAGTTCGCAAACTGGTGCGGAGCGGCAGCGGCGGTTCCGTGTCAAAGCGGGTCTGCTGCACTATGGGCTGCTTTACGATTGTTGGGCATCGGGCCTGGCGATGAAGTCATAGTTCCCGGCATGACATTTATCGCTACAGCAACCTCGGTTAGTTTGGTTGGCGCTAAGCCAGTTTTCGCTGATATTGAATCTGATTATTGGTGTATTTGTCCCGATGATGTAGAATCTAAAATCACATCCAAAACTAAAGCGGTTATTGGAGTACATATTTTTGGGCAACCGTTTTCTTCCCGCCTTAGAGAAATCTGTGACAATCATAACATTGCGTTGATAGAAGACGCAGCTCAAGCACACGGAGCAACATTAGATGGAAAAGTGGCGGGCTCGATTGGCGACATCGCATGCTTCTCATTTTTTCCTTCAAAGAATATGGCTGTCGGCGGTGAAGGCGGAATGATTACCACCACTAGGCCAGAATTGGCGGAACGGTTGAAGCGATTAGTCGACCACGGCCGCGATGATTCTTTGGAATCGATTGAATTAGGTACAAATTTACGAATGAGTGAAGTTAATGCAGCGATCGGAAGGGTGCAGTTGAAGCATATCGATGATTGGATTGCTAAACGAAGGAAAAACTCAGAACTACTGAATCACACAACCAAAACTCGTCAAAACGGCGAACACGGATGGCACCAATTATGTATCTTATCAGCGAATCCCGAATCGATTATTGCGAGATTCGAATCAGCAAATATCGACGCTAGAATTCACTATCCAATTCCTTGCAACCGCCACCAGGTCTATTCTGAACACTTTCAACACGAAGTGAGTTTACCAATTTGTGACTCAATCGCCCATAAACTGGTGGCAATACCGGTTCATCCCCTACTTACGGAGGATGAATTGCAAAGGATTAGGGCTGTTTTGCATCCATAATCATCCTAGATAAAGCAGCGTTAGACCAGCCCCTAAGGGTTGTTAATTCAAGCCCGGTCCAAGGGGGGATAATCACATCCTGGTCTTCCCTTTCAAGTTCAACCTCGGCAATAATTAATCCCGCAAGTTCACCTTCAAACTCGTCAACTTCCCAGAGCAAGCCATCTTCTCCCGGCCAAAGATGGCGGGTTTTTGTTATGGAGGGGAGGCCTTCTAGGGGTAAAGAATCAAACAATTCTTTTGATATTTGCCACTCATATTCAATTGCAGTAGCGCCAACACGAAACCCCTTGGCAGTTAGAATAACTTCACCCTCCTGCAATCTAATTCTCCAAGTGGAGATATTTCCCAATACACGCGCTTCATTTGTCAAGGAATGGTCCTTCCAAACAATGGCCCCTTCACTGTGTGAAACCCCTGAGAGATAGCATTGAAATATAGAGATAGAATTTCCACTACGCCAAGGTGTATCGCTGCGACCATCTACGATGAACCGCCTTTCAATTTCCAGGCCCATCAAATTTCATCCTCAATTTTCTGAGATC
>Ga0315334_10001740_pt1 | contig 13513 bp, 10 predicted proteins | sample M150034915metaG_FD_205555 | JGI IMG/M metagenome (GOLD analysis project Ga0315334, IMG submission 205555) | Ammonia-oxidizing marine archaeal communities from Monterey Bay, California, United States - M1 500m 34915 | ecosystem: Environmental > Aquatic > Marine > Intertidal zone | place: USA... | reverse complement strand
TGCGTTCCTCAAAACCGCAGACCCGTTGCGCTATCAGGTGGCGAATGGCGCACAGTACCCTAGCGTAGGCCTCGGTCGACAGCTGCGGCATGTGGCACAACTTATCAAAGCCGATGTTGGTTTGGAGATCGCCTTCGCCGATATTGAGGGCTGGGACACCCATCGTCAGCAGGGGAGCACTGAGGGGCCCCTTGCCAACCGGTTAACGGAATTTGGCCAGGCTTTAGCTGCCTTTGCCCGCGATCTCGGCGACCGGATGGAGGACGTAGTTCTGTTGACGATGTCGGAGTTCGGCCGCACCGTGGAGGAGAACGGAAGCCGGGGTACCGACCACGGTCATGCTAACGCTTGCATGGTACTTGGTGGGCAGGTGAACGGGGGAACGGTGTATGGCGACTGGCCGGGTCTATCCCGCGAGCAACGCTACCAGGGTCGTGACCTAGCGATCACGACTGATTTCAGGGATGTCTTCGGCGAGGTGGCCGACACACACCTTTCGCCGGCCAACCGGGACACTTTGTTCCCGGGGCACGTGTTGGAGCCAAGCAACTACAAAGGGTTGATCAAGACGTAGCCGCCCTCTGGGAGTTGGTGCTATGGGTCGTTGGCGTCGCTCTTAAATAAGTACCCGACGCCATGCACTGTGTGAAAGTATCGAGAGGTGCTGGCAGTTTGTTCGAAACGCCTGCGTAGCCGGAGAATAAAGTTGTCTATCGTTCGCGACGATGGGAACGCTTCGTAGCCCCACACGACGTCGAGGATTTCGTCGCGCGAAACGACTTGTCCCTCCCTCTCAGCAAGAAGCCGAAAGATAAGTGCCTCTTTGTGGGTTAGTTCGTGCTCAATACCGTCAGCGCTGCGTCCGCGATAGGTTCGAAAGTCCATCTCGTTTTCGCCGAAGCGGATCACCGGTCGGTCAAGGGTTGAGCGTCTATACCAACGATTACGTCGCAAGATGGCGGCGACCCGCAGGAGCAATTCCTTGAGGTGAAAAGGCTTCGACATGTAATCGTCGGCGCCGTCTTCCAAGCCTCGGATCCGGTCCTCTGGATCGCTCTTAGCAGTGAGGAACAAGACGGGTACTTCATTACCTTCTTCCCGAAGTTCCCGACAAACAGCAAAGCCGTCCTTGTACGGCAGCATAACGTCCAGGATCAGCAACTCGTGGTTGCCGCTTCGCGCAGCGTTGAGCCCCGTCTGTCCGTCAGTTGCGACCTCGGCCAGGTAGCCTTCTGCGGTAAGGTTCTCGACGATGCCGGCAGCAAGTTCCGGCTCATCTTCGATTACAAGGATTTTCGCTCCGTTGCTCAAGTCCTTACCTTAGGTGGACGTCCATCCTGTTGTATCCGCGGCCATGTGGCGCGAAATAGGGCCCCGCGACCTGGTCCATCGCTGTGAGCACTTAACTCTCCTCCACTTTCAGCAACTAGAGAGCGGGCAATATACAGTCCCAGTCCCGTACCCCGCCCCTCACGCCGTATCTCGTTGCCGAGCCGGTAGAACTTCTCGAAAAGCTTCTCCCCCTCGGTCGAGTGAAAGCCACGGCCGTTGTCGCTCACCTCGACGACGGTTTTTGAATCTGCTTTGTTCGCTTTAATAGTGACCGTGGCGTTTTCTACTCCTGCCGCCGCATCGATACCGTTAGCGATCAGGTTGCGCAGCACGACAGTCAAGGCCAGATGGTCAGCGTACACAGTGAGTCCGTTGTCTGCGGCAATCTCCATCTTGACTTCGGCGTTCTCTGCCACAGTCTCAAGTGAATTAACGATTTCATAGATGCAAGGTGACAACATCACTGTCTGGGGCTCCAGGGCGAGTTTGCCTTCGTCGATTTGCGTCGTATCCAATATGTTCGAAACAGTTGCATCCATACGATCGAGGCTGTTGAGAAGACGCTCGATGAGACGCTCACGTGTTTCCGGATCGTTCTCCCGGTATTGCAGTGTCTCGGCGGACAGGCGCACACTTGCCAATGGGCTCTTCAGCTCATGGGTTACCGCTGTGACGAAGTTACGTTGGCGCTGACGCAACCGCACTTCCGTTCGAACGGTACGCCAGAGGACACCTATAGCCGCACACAGCACAATTAGAAAGAAGCCACCCTCCCAGGCGTATCGGTTCCGGCGGCTATCCCGCTCTGCAGTCAACGTTTCCACGATGGTGGGTTTGACGCGGATGGTGTTCCCATCTTTGCTTACTGAGAGGGCTGGGAACATTTTGGCAACATCGTTAGTGGCAATACCTTGCTCAAGCATTACTTTGGCTGCGTCGAGACTGCGCCGATGAGTTTCTTGGAGTCTTCCTTGAACTTCACCACTGAACAGCCACTGGTCAATCATCCACCAGCCTACCTGGGCAAGGCAGACTGTAAGCAGGATCACGAAAATTATCTGATGGCGCCGAGCAGTGGCTAATGAACTTTGCATGTCTGAGAGGTTTGTTTGCAGCGGTAGCCTGGGAAACTCCTACGAACTTAACAGAGTTCGAGGTCCTGAACATCTGGCTAATTAGGGGTCGGGAAACAGAGAGGCAGCGTTGTCGTGAAGGATGAGCTTGCAGGCTTTTTCTGAAAGATCCAAGTTGAGAAACTCCATGACGTTATGGTCCATGGTCGGCGCCCCCGGGCCGGGCCAATCAGTGCCCCATAGGCACTTGTTGGCGAGCTTCTCCAGCATCGGAATGTAGTGCAGCAGGCGTTTCGGTGGAATGCTTGATAGGTCTATGTATGCATCCGGGAATCGCCGGATTATGAAGATGGCACCCTGGGCCCACATTGGTCGGCCACAATGGGCCAAAATGATCTTAAGCCCTGGGAAATCGATGCCTATGTCGTCGCAGTCCATGGGATCGCCATAGCGAGAACGCGCTCCGGGAAAGACGGAGGTTCCAGTGTGGATCATGAGCGGCATCTTCACCTCTTGGAGACGACCGTAGATGCCTTCAAGTGCCGGGAGGTGCTCCTCTGCAGCACCTTTACGATAGGCGTTGGCCCTTAGCTCCTGGTGTGGCGGGTGGATCTTCAGGGCACGGATACCGAGGCCGACGAGACGATCGACAGCAGCAGCAGGGTTGCTGATGACTGCCGGATCACGTGGGTCGAGGCCACCAAAGGCCAGTAAGCGACGTGGGTCGGACTTCGAAATATGAGCGCACCAAGTGTTCACATCGTCCGTGAATCCCATCAACCGTGGTGCAACGTAGTTGATCATGCCGATCCGGTCGATACCGTCTTCGTCCATGCGCGCTAGAACTGCTGCCGGGTCGTTCATCATGGCTGACAGGCTTTCGTAGTCTGGTCGGCCAAATGACATAACGGCCTGGGCGCTAGGATGGAGCTGTTGCCACGGCTGGATGTGAACGTGAATGTCAGTAACTGGATAGGGAAGGTTGTGCACGGTTTCTCCTCGGGTTGAGGGAGCAGGATACCTCGTCTAGAAGCATGGGCTGATCTGGTTTGTATCCCGGGACAGCGGTGTGTTTTAGTCAGCTGATGGAGCGGTTTCGTGATCGCAGACAAGCTGGTACCCGAGTCGCCATGGAACTTGCCGACAAGGTTGATATCGGGCCTTCGCCGGTTGTCCTTGGAATCCCACGAGGTGGGGTTGTTGTTGCTGACATTGTCGCCCGCGAGTTTGATGCCGAGCTGGACGTAATAGCTGTTGAGAAGTTGGGGTCACCGTGGAATCCAGAACTTGCCGTGGGCGCTGTAGGAGAGGGAGAGGCGATGTGGATTGACGCCAAGCTTGCTAAGCGAGTTGGAGTTTCAAAGCTGGCCTGCACAATCGAAGCGGAGCGTGCTGAATTGGTTAAGAAGCTTGCCGATATTCGTCGCATCCAGCCGCGCATCGATCTCGAAGGGCGTACAACGATTATTGTCGACGATGGTGTTGCTACTGGCTCGACTGTAAGGGCAGCGCTGTTAGCTTTAGAGCGCACCAAGCCGGCACGCCTTATCCTTGCGGTACCCGTTGGGGCTCCACAAACCCTAGCCCAGTTAGAAGAGGTCGCTGATGTTGTGGTGTGTCCCTTAAAACCACCTTATTTCCAGGCGGTTGGTTCATGGTACGAAGTTTTCGGACAAGTGAGCCAAGCGGAGGTCCTCGAAATTTTTCAGCAACGAAAAGGCATGTAACACTTGTGATGAAGGCCGACAAAGACAACCCATTCATTGATCCTGGCGACGTGTCGTTTAAGTCGATTAACGACAAGGCTCTCGAACAGCATGTTCGCGAGGCAGCCGACCTCGCCGCCGCGATCCGCTATCACGATCATTGCTACTATGTTCTCGACGATCCTCGCCTTGCAGATGGCACCTACGACGCTTTGTTTCGCCGCTTACAGGCACTTGAGGAAACTTTTCCGGAATTGCAATCGGTTGAGTCCCCGACCCAACGAGTAGGCGGTGCGGTCCAGTCAGAGTTTTCGGAGATTGAGCACCAGGCGCCCATGCAATCGCTTGATTCTGGTGCCGAAGAGGCAGATGTACGGGAGTTCGACGAGAGAGTGCGCAAAGGTCTCGAGGTCGATTCCGTCAAATACATTACCGAGCTGAAATTCGATGGCGTGTCGATTGAGGCAGTTTACCGAGATGGTGTACTCGATATTGGTGCTACCCGTGGCGACGGTGTTTATGGGGAGCAAGTTACTGATAATCTGAGAACGATTCCGAGCGTCCCACTGCGTCTTGTTGGCAACCCGCCGCCGATGCTTGCAGTACGTGGTGAGGTCTACGTGCCTCTGGAAGGCTTTCATCGTCTCAACCGGGAGCGCCTGGAGGGTGGCGAAGAGCCCTTTTCCAATCCACGGAATCTTGCCGCTGGGGCCATCCGCCAACTCATCTCGTCGGTCACTGCTCAGCGTCCACTCGATGCCTTTTTCTACGACATTCTTTCCGTTGATTGGGGCACTCGGGACGAGATCGGCGTGAGTCGCCCCGGCAGAATTGAACGTCCAGAGACCCACGGGCAGGAACTCGACTTGTTGCGTGCCTGGGGCTTCAAGGTTGATTCACGCAGTGAGCACTGTAGTGACATAGATGAGGCCATCGCCTTGCACCATCAACTTGAGGCAGAACGCGATGCGCTGCCCTACGAGATAGATGGCGTAGTGATTAAGATTGATCGGCTTGATCATCAACGAAGATTGGGTGAGCGTTCACGTAGCCCGCGGTGGGCGATGGCCTACAAATTTGCACCGAAGCTCGAAATTACGACCATCGAAGACATCGTTTTGCAGGTCGGTCGCACCGGAATTTTGGCGCCCGTCGCCCAGTTGGCACCCGTAGAAGTTGGCGGTGTCACGATCTCACGTGCTTCTTTGCACAACTACGATCAAATCACTGAGAAGGATATTCGTCCCGGCGACAAAGTGCGTGTTGCCCGCGCCGGCGATGTAATCCCATATGTTGTTGAACGAGTCGATGACAGACTCGATATTGAACGATCGTCGCCATTTGAAATGCTGGTGCGCTGTCCGGTTTGTGACGCTTGCGTTGTGCGTGATGGTGCCTACTTTGTCTGCACCGGCGGTGTCTCATGCGGGGCTCAGTTGCGCGGTGCCGTTGAGCACTATGCTTCGCGGCATGCCCTTGACATTGAAGGGCTCGGCGACAAGACGGTTCGGCAACTCATGGACGAAGGATTGATCCAGGATTCGATCGTTGATATCTATGGGCTGACCGTCGACAAATTGGTGCCACTCGAACGCTTTGGGAAGAAGAAGGCTGAAAACTTGGTTAATGCGATCCTGGCTCGCAAGGACACCACCCTGGCCCGCTTTATCTATGCACTCGGCATCCGTCATGTTGGTGAACATGTTGCGGAAGTTCTTTCTCAGGAATTCGGCGACGTCGGTAAGTTAATGGAAGCGAATTTTGATCGTCTCATTGCGGTTCACGAGATCGGCCCGGGCAGCGCGGAGAGCATCGTCGCTTTCTTTGCTGAACCGCATAACTGCAGCGTTATCAAAGGCTTGTTCGCTGCTGGTGTCACCCCCAGGGTCGAGGAACGTCAAGAATTCTTCGGGGGAAAGCGTTTCGTGATCACCGGATCTCTTGGCTATTGGAGTCGTGACGAGGTGGTAGCCATCCTGGAGAGTGCTGGTGCTCGTGTGACCTCATCTGTTAGCAAGCAAACAGATTATGTCATCGTTGGCGAAAAACCGGGGTCAAAAGCACGCAAGGCAAGAGATCTTAAAGTGACGATTCTGGACGAAGATGGCTTGTTGGCGATGCTACAGGAAAAGGCGCTGAACGTCTTTTGATGCATGGATCACGGGCACGATACGGATCTCATGCGCGTCGGCGACGGACTGCTACAATGACTTCTCCGGTTTTCCATGAGCAAGAAAATATTTGATTGAGGAAAGCATGAGTATCCCCACGCTCCACACTACTCCTGACGGCTCGTCGTTTCGTATTAGCAAGATCCAAGATGTCCGTCACCAGTCGCTTTTCCATGGCCAGAAATTCATTTTCCAGGCGGAGAAGGAATCAAGCGAAGGTTCACTATGCCTGGACGTGACCGTTACGTTTTCGCCGATTGCCATCGCCATAATCTCGCCTGAAGATCGACTGCGAACCGACGACTACGCTGAAGAGCTAGTCAGGCGGATGCTCGATGCTGGCAAACGTCAGGACGTCGAAATCCAGGTGACCAGTGATGGTGCGGTCAAAGTGGGTAGCGAGCTGGTCGACCGGTTGTTGCCGCTGGTTCCCGCAGGCTAGCAAGGCAGCCGGTTTGAAGGAGAAAGCCTCGGGATCTTTTTGGAGCAGTATTAAGCAGGATACCTCTTCGGTGAGGACAGGATCGGTTTTCAAGATCGTGGTAATCAGTTGCGCAGTAGCCTATCGAGTTCATCAACGATCTGAGCGGTTGCTTTAGGCTTCGCCTGTCGCCGGGCTTGCCTCCCCATCTCGATGCAACGTTGGGGGGCGTTCCCTAGTTGCATGAGCGTTGTGGCGAGGGTCAGGCCATCTAATTCTGCTTCTTCGATAAGGAGTGCGGCGCCTTGACTTTCCAGTGCCTTGGCGTTGTGACGCTGGTGGCCGCCCGCGAGTTGGAGTGGTACTAGGATGGCACCGCGGCCAGCGGCAGCAAGCTCAGCACAGGTGGTTGCGCCGGCGCGTGAAACGACGACATGGCAGCGAGCATACTCTTGATCCATGTTTAGCAAATAGGGCTCGATACGTGCCGAAAAATTCGACTCAGTATAGGCGGCGCGGACACGTTCAAGGTCGCTCGGGCCCGTTTGATGAACGATATCGGTTGATTCGTTGGGGAGATGGATCAACGCGGCGATCATGGCATCATTGAGGACACGGGACCCCTGGCTGCCGCCAAACAGAAGAACGCGTAGAGGGGCTCCACTGAGAAGATTGGTTTTTTTCTTGGGGCCGAGCGTGCCTTCGCCTGCAAGCACGAGGTCGGGCACGGCGGCGATCTCAGGGCGAATCGGGTTGCCGGCGACAAACGCTTTTCCGCGAAAGTGTTGCGCAGTGTCCTCCCAGGCTACTGCGGCAGCGTCAACCCAGCGGGCCAGCCACTTGTTGGTCAGGCCAGGAACGTAGTTAGGCTCAAGGATCAGCGTAGGGATCCCTTGTCGCGCTGCCGAGAGTAGTAATGGACCTGAGATATAGCCCCCGACGCCGACGACAGCGTCGGGTTCAAGCTTTCTTAGAAGACGGTGGGCATCGGACAGGGCAGGTAAGAGGGCGAAGGTGGACTTAATCTTTCGTAGCATCGAACCGCCACGTAGCGGTTCTGCTCGCAGCAGGTGGACGTCGAAGCCCGCTTTTCCAATGATTCTGCCCTCAAGACCACGGTTGGTCCCCACGAAAGAAATCTGAGCATCTGAGTGTCGAATGGCGAATTCTCGCGCTATCGCCAGGCCTGGGTAGATGTGCCCCCCTGTGCCCCCTGCAGCGATCAGCAGACGTGTCATGTTCTCGACGCTCCGCAAGTCATTGTCTCCATCAAAGAAGGGTACAATCTGTGGTACGGCTCAGCCTCCTCAAGGAGACTTTTCGTGTACGAGAAATTGTCCCCCCTTGCCTCAATCTACCTTCTAACGGCCGTTGTTGCCGTACTTGCTGCTGGTGCATTGCCATCACAAATTGTTCTTCAGGCACCTGGTGACGATTACGATGAGTCGATTCTACTTACACGTACCCGGCAGCTTACCTTCGCTGGTTTGCGTGCTGGCGAGGGGTATTTTTCGCCGGATGGCACCCATCTGACCCTGCAGAGCGAGCGAGAACCGGGCAACCCGTTCTACCAGATCTACGACCTCGATTTGACCATGGGAGACGTGCGGCGAATCTCACCCGGGATTGGCAAGACGACGTGTTCATTTTTTCAGCCCGGCACTGGGGCAATCATCTTTTCGTCGACGCATCACGATCCGCGCTCTGAGGAGTTCCAAAGAGAAGAATTGGAATTTCGTGCCAGCGGGCAGGAGCGGCGTTACGCCTGGGACTACGATCGCGAGATGGATATCTACATTGCCCCTGGACCTGCAGTTGCCTTGGCGGGGCCTGATGGCACAGTCGATCCGAAGGAATTGGTCCGGCTGACCGAAGCACGTGGCTACGATGCTGAGGCGAGCGTTTCGCCTGACGGTGAGTGGATTGTGTTCTCATCAAATCGGCAGGCATACGATCATGAACTCAGCGAAGAAGAGCTAGCCTTGTTTGAGTTCGACCCAGCCTATTTCGCTGAGATCTATATCATGCGTGCGGACGGGTCCGATCAATCGCGATTGACAGACGTATCAGGCTATGACGGTGGCCCCTTTTTCTTTCCCGACGGTTCCCGCATTGTCTGGCGTAGGTTTACCGAGAACGGGCTGATGGCTGACTTGTGGAGTATGAAGCCCGATGGAACTGAACAGCTTCAGCTTACAGACTTTAGCTCTATGAGCTGGGCGCCCTATCCGCACCCTTCGGGTGAGTACATTTTCTTTTCGAGCAACAAACTTGGATTCACGAATTTTGAGATTTACATCGCCGACACCGAAGGCATGAAGGAACCAGTTCGGGTGACCACGACTGATGGATTTGACGGTCTTCCTGTTCCGTCACCTGATGGTACTCAGCTTGCGTTTACATCGAGCCGTAACAGCGATGGTGGCCAAGGGTCGGGCCAGATCTTCCTGTCCGATTGGAACCACAAGAGAGCTCTTGAGCTACTTGGCGCGGCTCCATCACGAGAAAGATAGAGGACGTGAGTAATCGGTTCATCACCCTTGTTGTGATGGGTATTTTGGCCATGGGGTCGAGATCCGGCCTGTCGGATGGGTTGCAACAAACTGGGACAAGTTTGCGAAACCACGTGGAGTTTCTCGCTTCGGATGACCTCGGTGGCAGGTTGACTGGGACCACCGGCGCCGGGAAAGCAGCTGACTACATCATTGGCCAGCTGAAGGAAATCGGTGCGACACCTATCCTTGACTCCGGTGGCTACCGGCTGCCATTTGAGTTCACTTCAGGTATCACGGACATTGGTTCCAGGTTCTTCGCATCGGGGAATACGCTGCAGGCGCCCGTGCGCTCGCGAGAGGGACAGATCCGAGCATTGACATTTTCGGACACCGGTCAGGTCAGCGGCCCGTTAGTGTTTGCTGGCTACGGCATCACAATTCCTGACAATGTCGACTATCCGTACGATAACTTCGCGGCGCTGGATGTTCAGGGCAAGATTGTCGTCGTGTTCCGCTATATGCCTGAAGACGTTGATCAGGAGACCCGCGCCATTATGGGCCGCTTCACCGACCCTCGCTACAAGGCGATGCGGGCGCGAGAACTCGGGGCCAAGGCACTTATCGTGGTCACTGGTCCGCGCTCGCCGAACGCCGGCGAGCTGATACCGATGGCCTTCGACGCAGCCGCCGCCGGATCAGGAATCATTGCAGCGTCCATCAGTGGTGACATTGCCGAGACACTGTTTGCAACCGCTTCTGCGAAGTCCTTAAGAGAAATCCAAGAAGAATTTGATACCGGTAACCCGCACACCACTGGTTTCGATATTCCCGATATTGAGGTAACGCTAGATGTGAAGGTCCAGCGTGAGCGTTCCAATGGCTACAACGTTGTTGGTTATCTCCCGCCTTCGATTCCAGCAGCGGTAGAACATGATCGATCGTACGTCATGCTTGGGGCTCACTACGACCACCTCGGTCTCGGTATTGGAGGCAATTCGTTGGCTCGTGGAAATGAGGTTGGCAATGTCCATAATGGCGCCGACGACAACGCATCTGGTGTTGCTGCAGTTCTCCAGGCTGGTAGCCAGCTCGCTGCAATGCCGCGGGAACGAGGTGTCGTGCTCGCCTTTTGGTCGGGGGAGGAGTTCGGGCTCCTGGGTGCCCACGCATTTGTTCAGTCGGAGGTCCTGCCGGCTGATCAACTGGCCGCTTACATCAATTTCGACATGGTGGGTCGGGTCCGCGATAACGTTGTAACGATCCAGGCGGTTGGCAGCAGCGATGCCTGGCCCAGTTTAATAGAGCGCACCAATGTGCCGATTGGTTTCGATATTCGTACCCAACAGGACCCGTGGCTGCCCACCGACAGTATGGCTTTCAACTTGGTGGATGTACCGACGCTGAGTTTTTTTTCGGGTAGCCACGAACAGTACCATCGTCCAAGTGATGACTCAGATCTGATCAATTACGAAGATCTCGAGCGGGTCGCACGATTTGGTGCATTGTTGGCGCGCCGTGTTGCCAATCTTAACGAGGCGCCAGCGTTCGTGACGGTGACGCGAAGCGTCGAAGGAGCGGGATCGCGTGACATCGTTAGAGTCTTTACCGGTACGATCCCGGACTACGCGGCCGAGGAGGATGGGCTCTTACTCGGTGGTGTCATCGAGGGTGGCCCGGCGGAGGGGGCGGGTTTGCGTCGTGGCGATGTAATTATCGAATTTGCAGGCGTGATGATCACTAACATTTACGATTACACGGCCGCCCTTGCTGCAATCAAGGTTGATGTGCCAGTAGCTGTCGTTTACATGAGAGACGGCCAACGAATAGAAACGGAACTCATCCCTAGAGCCCGCCAGTAGATACAAGCGACCGTGGATGGTCGACGGTGACCGCGAAGAAGCCCTACAGGCATAATGCGAGCCACTTGAAAGGATCAGATGGTCGTATGAAAAAACGCTGATCTTCTTGTCAATATTTAAGACTTGTGGCTGAATTCCAGTTGTTCAACTCGAACCCGTCGAGATGCTCGACGGATTGTTTTGTGCCGGAAAAAAAGATGGACAGCCACCCCCAGCGTGACCAGCCACAACCCGTACGTGACGATCGCGACCGCGTTCTGATCTTTGACACCACCTTGCGTGATGGTGAGCAGTCGCCCGGCGCGAGCATGGGCATGGAAGCCAAGCTCGAGCTTGCTGCGGCGCTGGCGGATCTCGGCGTCGACATTCTCGAGGCCGGGTTCCCCATTGCCTCCGAGGGAGACTTCGAGGCGGTGCAGGCGATCGCGCGGCAGATTGAGGGTCCGATGATCGCCGGTCTGGCGCGTACCGCCAAGGGGGACATCGAGCGCGCCTGGGAAGCGATTCGTGACGCCGAGAGTCCGCGGCTGCACGTCTTCCTGGCCACCAGCGAGATCCATCGCACCCACAAGCTTCGAATGGCGCGCAGCGAGATCGTACGACGCACCGGGGAAGAGGTGGCCCGCGCGCGGGGATTCTGCGAAGACGTTGAGTTTTCTCCCGAGGACGCGTCGCGAACCGAGCCCGATTTTCTCGCCCAGGTTGTCGAGACGGCAATCGACGCTGGTGCCACGACGATCAACATCCCCGACACCGTCGGCTACGCTGTACCCAGCCAGTTCGCTTCGCTCATTCGCTACTTGAAGGATCATGTCACCGGAATCGAGAGCACGGTCATTTCGGTGCATTGTCACAACGACCTAGGGCTCGCGGTGGCCAACAGCCTTGCTGCCGTACGCGCCGGGGCGCGCCAGATCGAGTGCACCATCAACGGCATCGGTGAGCGCGCCGGAAACGCCTCGCTTGAAGAGGTCGTCATGGCGTTGCGTACGCGCAGCGATTTCTTCGACATCGCTACCGGAATCCACAGCTCCGGGCTGCTTCCCGCGAGCCGGCTCCTGACCAAGCTCACCGGGCTGCAGGTACAGCGGAACAAGGCCATCGTTGGCGCCAATGCATTCGCCCACGAGGCCGGCATCCACCAGCACGGCATGCTTCAGCACACTTCCACCTACGAAATCATGCGTCCGGAGGATGTCGGCGCCGATCAGAGCCGACTCGTTCTGGGCAAGCACAGTGGTCGGCACGCATTTCGCCAACGCCTCGAGGAGCACGGCCACACGATGGACGAAGAGACGTTTGAGGCTATCTTCGAGGCGTTCAAGGCGCTCGCCGACAAGAAGCGCGAGATCTTCGACGCTGACATCGAGGCGCTGCTCGAAGGCCCTGCCGAAACGCCGCGCGAGCCGCACTGGACGCTGGAGGGGTTCCAGACGGTCGCCGGCGCAGACCTGCAGCACTCCGCTTCGGTCTACTTGCGTGATCCGCAAGGAAAAGTGAACTTCGAGACAGCGTGCGGCGAGGGGCCGATCGACTCCGTGTTCAAGGCCATCCAACGCTTGACCGGTGTGGTGGCGCACTTGCACGACTACCAAGTCAACAGCGTCAGCGTGGGCAAGGATGCCCAGGGTGAGGCAGTGGTCGAGGTCGAGTATGCCGGCAAAATGTACACCGGGCGCGCCATTAGTACCGACATCATCGACGCTAGCGTGCACGCCTACGTGAGCGTGGTAAATCGGATCGCCAACAAGATCGTCGGACCCCCCGACTGGCAGGCATCGACCGTAGTGCCGACCGATAATAGGGGCAAGTCTCCGGACGCACTCAAGCCGTCAAGCGCCGGCTGATGGGGAAGCGTTTGTACGACAAGGTATGGGATCGTCACGTCGTTCGAGCGGAAACGCCCGAGACGCCGGCGGTGATCTACATCGACACGCACTTGGTGCACGAGGTCACATCGCCGCAGGCGTTCACGACGCTGCGGGATCGGGGACTGCCGGTGCGGCGACCCGATCGAACCGTGGCGACGATGGATCACTCAACGCCAACGACGCCGCCGGGCGAGGGTGGCCAGTTCTCCTTTGCCAGCGAACAGGGGCGCAAACAGGTCGAGCAATTGGCGATCAACTGCGAGGAGTTCGGCGTCAAGCTTTTCGCCCTCGGTGATGTACGCCAGGGGATTGTCCACGTCATCGGTCCCGAGCTCGGCCTTACCCAGCCCGGCATGACGATTGTCTGTGGCGATAGCCACACGGCAACGCATGGTGCCTTCGGGGCGCTTGCTTTCGGCATCGGCACCAGTGAAGTCGGCCATGTGTTGGCAACACAGTGCTTGCTGCAGCGCAAGACGCGGACGCTGGAGGTGCGTGTCGACGGTACCTTACGACCGGGGGTTACCGCCAAGGACTTGATTTTGGCGGTGATCGCCAAGGTCGGCGTCGATGGGGCTACCGGTC
>Ga0315334_10001739_pt1 | contig 13513 bp, 9 predicted proteins | sample M150034915metaG_FD_205555 | JGI IMG/M metagenome (GOLD analysis project Ga0315334, IMG submission 205555) | Ammonia-oxidizing marine archaeal communities from Monterey Bay, California, United States - M1 500m 34915 | ecosystem: Environmental > Aquatic > Marine > Intertidal zone | place: USA... | reverse complement strand
CCCTTGACAGGTTGTTGTTTGGGTAGCCATCGTTCTGTGGTACAGGCTGTTCGTAGGAGCGGATGTCAGATAAAATGCAGAGATTCGTAGATGCATCTTATCCCCTAATTCCTTATTGAAAACACGTTGACGAATGGTCCAGTGGCAACAAAAAACGGTGGTCATTACCGGTGGCTCGGCGGGCCTGGGAAAAGAATTGGCACTGGCATTTCTTGAGCGGCAGGCAACCGTTATCGTCGTAGCTCGCGATAGTGAACGGTTGGAAAATCTAAGACACGCAACTGATGATTGCGTCCACACGTATGTATGCGATGTTACATGTGACGAGTCGGTCCAAGAATTGATGATATTACTGGATGCGGATTTTGATAAGATCGATGTGTGGGTTAATAATGTTGGTAAGAGTGACCGGGGCGAGGCTCGCAACACGACCGTCGCTGAATTTGAGAAGTCACTGCGGATAAATTTTCTAACGGCAGTACGGTGTACCAACGCAATTCTACCGTCACTGTTGGAGTCTCGTGGTAAACTCATTAATATCGGTTCTTTGGCTTGCAAGAGTGGGGGAATGTATATTGGATCTTATCCTGCAGGTAAACACCCATTGGCTGCTTACAGCCAACAGTTGCGTATGGAGTTGGCAGGAGATTGTGTGGACGTACTGTTAGTTTGCCCCGGCCCGATCGATCGCCGTGAACATCGATCGGAGACTGCTCGGTACGATATTTCAAATTCACTACCAGCATCCGCGGCCGGTCCTGGCGGGGGAGTGCGGCTAAAGTTGATCGATCCACAACGACTCGCAAAACAGATCATTCGTGCCTGTGAAAAGAATAAACTTGAATTAGTCGTTCCACGCAGCGCAAAACTATTGTTTGCAATTTCTCAGCTGTGCCCACGGTTGGGCGATTGGATGTTGCGCGGAAAAACGGATACGAAATCTTAATTGAAATTAGATTCCCTGGAAAATATTGTTGGATAAATTCTATGTTTGCGAAAACCGTTTCACCAAAAATAACTAACGCTGCGATTCTATTGTCGTTTATGGTTGGCTTTGGCGAGGTCTCTGCTGAAGAAGTCGATCGAGGTCTGCGCGGCAGTAAACCAAACATTATTGTGATTTTCTGTGACGACCTTGGCTATGGTGACTTGGGTTGCTACGGACACCCGACGATCAAGACTCCTCAACTAGACAGAATGGCCGCTGAGGGAATGAAGTTAACTCAGTTCTATTCTGCGGCACCAGTTTGCACTCCGAGCCGCGCGGCACTAATGACTGGGCGACTTCCAGTAAGAAATGGAATGTGTAGCAATAAACGGCGGGTGTTGTTTCCAAATTCCAAAGGTGGATTGCCTGTTGGAGAAGTAACGATCGCTGAACAACTGAAGTCAGTTGGATACGCGACGGCTTGTGTTGGCAAATGGCACTTAGGACATCACAAACAGTTTTTACCGACAAGCCATGGATTTGATTCATATTTTGGAATTCCTTATTCCAATGACATGGATCGTATTAACGACGCACCGAAGGGACGCGAGTCGTTTCAAAACCCGCAGGTAAAATATTGGAATGTACCGCTGATGCGGGATGAAGCCATCATCGAACGCCCAGCGGATCAAACGACGATTACTAAACGTTATACCAAAGAAGCAATTCAGTTTATTGAGAAGAACTCGAGCAGTCCCTACTTTTTGTATCTTGCTCACAGTATGCCACACGTACCTTTGTTTCGTAGTGATGATTTCAAGGGGACGAGTCGTCGTGGGCTTTACGGGGATGTGATTGAGGAAATCGACTGGAGCGTAGGGCAAGTGTTAGATGCTGTACGTAAATCACCTGAGGCTAAGAATACCATCGTGTTTTTTACTAGTGATAACGGTCCTTGGTTAATTTTCAATGAACAGGGAGGCTCCGCCGGGTTGTTGCGCGACGGTAAGGGTAGTACTTGGGAAGGTGGAATGCGGGAACCGACGATTGCTTGGTGGCCTGGCGTGATTAGTGCTAATAAAGTCTCGACTGAGTTGGCCAGCACGATGGATATTTTTGCGACGGCTTCTGTGTTAGCCGGAGTGGAGATGCCGGCAGACCGAGAAATGGATAGTCATGATTTACTACCTGTTTTGTCAGGTGGTAAGGGATTGCGTGATACGATGTTCTTCTACCGCGGCTATAAACTAATGGCTGTCCGCCAAGGTCCATGGAAAATGCACTTGATGACTCAAAATGCATATGGTCAAAATACACCGATCACGCCAGAGGTTCCTGAGTTGTATCATTTAGATCACGACCCGTCGGAAAAACATAATTTGAATAAGTCGAATGCAGAGATACTACAGCGACTACGGAAAACGGTCGACAAACATTTAAGTACAGTCGTTAGTGTTGTTTCGGAGCTTGAAAAATGATGTGCGACGTGGTTGTCACGATTTGTATCTTTTGCCACGATAAAATAGACTAAGCCAAATATTCCACACTTCCCAATACACGACAGATTTAAGAATAACAACTAATAGAAAGAATCCCATGAGTGCGTTTCCTCAAATATCAAAAATTCAATACGAAGGCCCTGAATCGACGGACCTTCTTTCCTATCGTTGGTACAACGCGGAGGAAGTGATTGAAGGCAAGACGATGCGGGATCATCTGCGGTTGAGCGTGGTGTACTGGCACACGTTTCGGGGCACTGGCTTGGACCCTTTTGGCGCACCGACGATGGTTCGCCCCTGGGATGACGGCAGTGAGAGTGTGGAGAATGCCTGTAATCGAGCACGCGTGGCGTTCGAGTTCATGGAAAAGCTGGGCGTACCGTTTTATGCATTCCACGATCGTGATGTTGCACCGGAAGGAGCAACGTTGGCCGAGTCGCATGCAAATCTCGATGCGGTATGTGCGGTACTCAAGGAAGAGCAACAACGAACCGGAATCAAGTTACTGTGGGGTACGGCAAACTTATTCAGTAATCCACGTTACATGCACGGAGCATCGACGAGTTGCAATGCGGATGCTTTTGCTTATGGAGCCGCTCAAGTCAAGAAGTGCTTGGAAGTGACATTGGAACTCGGCGGTGAAAACTATGTTTTTTGGGGAGGTCGCGAAGGCTACCAAACGTTGTACAACACGGATCTAAAACGTGAAATCGACCATATGGGACAGTTTATGAATATGGCTGTTGATTACGCGAATAAGATCGGATTCGACGGCACATTTTTGATTGAACCTAAACCCAAGGAACCGACGAAGCACCAGTATGACTCGGATGTGGCTGCCTGTATTAATTTCCTCCGATCTTATGGGTTGATGGAACGTTTCAAACTCAATATCGAAACCAACCACGCTACGCTAGCTGGGCACACGATGATGCATGAGCTCGATTATGCCGGAGCTCAGGGCATGTTAGGATCGATTGATGCCAATACCGGCGATTTATTGTTAGGTTGGGATACCGACCAATTCTTGACGGACAACTATGTCGCGACGCAAATCATGTTGGTGCTACTGAAGTTTGGTGGATTGACGTCGGGTGGTGTGAATTTCGATGCAAAGGTTCGTCGAGAGAGCTTTGAGCCGATTGATTTGTTTCACGCTCATGTTGGTGGCATTGATTGTTTTGCTCGCGGGCTACGGATTGCGGCGGCGATACGAGCGGACGGCAAACTCGACCAAATCGTTACGGATCGGTATGGTAGTTGGGATACGGGAGTGGGTGCTGACATCGAAGCGAATAATCATGATTTTGAATCGCTAGAGGCATACATGCTAGAAAAAGGTGAAATCACGGCAAACGTGAGCGGACGACAAGAAATGGTCGAGAATTTAATCAACCAGTATATGTAATATCAAGTAGCGGCATGACATTTGATTCGTTATAGGATCGACACGGAAAGCAATGATGGCAACAGCAGCGAAAAGCACTATCGGAACCCGTTCCAAAATTGTCGCGACGTTAGGTCCTGTTTCTTCGAGCTTGGAAGCGATCGAGCAATTAGTGGAAGCTGGGGTAGATGTTTTTCGTTTAAATATGGCACACGGAGTCCGCGCTGAGCACGAAACTTCGATCGCGCGAATTCGCGAGTGCTCGGTCCGCCATCGCCGTCCGGTAGCAGTACTGGTTGACCTAGCTGGTCCCAAAATTCGTTTAGGTGAATTGGTGCACGATCCGTACGAGTGTCGAGTTGGCGAAGAGATTCGTTTCGTTCGTGAAGAAACATCTGCTTGTGAATCGTCGTTTACAACTAACTACGGGCGATTGATTGACGAGCTTAGTGATGGTGATCGCATTATGTTAGCCGACGGCGTTGTGGAGCTAAAAGTTCTTGACGCCAGTCAGGATGAAGCGGTGTGTCAGGTCATCGAGGGTGGTGTAATTCGCAGTCGCCAAGGTGTGAATCTTCCCGGCGTGGCTTTGAGCGTACCGGCGATGACTGAGGACGATTTTGACAATGCTCATTGGGCAGCCGAGTTAGGCGCGGATTTTATTAGTTTGAGTTTTGTCCGCTCTCCGGAAGAAATCGTTGACCTAAAAAAACTCGTACGCTCGCACGCGTCGCAAGCCATGGTTATTGCGAAAATTGAAAAGCGAGAAGCGTTAGACCGACTTGACGAAATTATCCTTGCTTCAGATGGGATTATGGTTGCCCGTGGTGATTTAGGTGTAGAGATCGATGTCGCTGAAACTCCGATGGTACAGAAACACATTATTCGAAAATGCCAAGAATACTCGCGGCCCGTGATCGTCGCGACTCAGATGTTAGACAGCATGCAGAATTCATCACGGCCCACTCGCGCAGAAGCTTCGGACGTGGCTAACGCGATTTTGGACGGAGCGGACGCTTGTATGCTGTCAGGTGAAACGGCGATTGGCGGATTTCCTGTTGAGTCCGTAAAGATGATGAATCGGATTATGGTTAATACCGAGTCGACGTTAGAGCAAAGCGTTGGTAGCGGGGCACCTAGGATGGCCGAAGGTGTCCAGCGAGTGACGTCAGCGGTTGTTTTCGGTGCAGCTCGAATTGCGGATCGACTTGATGCGAAGCTAGTAGTGGTAGCCACTCGGACCGGGAACACGGCACGAATCAAAGCCAAACAACGCGATTTCATACCCACAGTGGGCGTTAGCGGTGATGCTCAGACTCTACGACAGTTGTGTTTGTTCTGGGGTATCATCCCAGTGATCGGGATGCCCTTAGATGGTGGCGTGGCGCTGAGAACGGAGATTGAAGAGTGGGGTCGAGCGAACGGTTTATTAGAAACGGACGACTATATTGTATTTGTTACCAGTAGCACGTACGGCCCGCTTGGGCACGACGAGTTGTTTGTGCACCAAATTGAAGACGCGGGCACGAATTAACACGAATGGATCTCACTGATTTCTACGGCGCGATGTTCGGCAGCAGAGAGATAGCAAGCTTCGACTAAGGCCATGGTTTTTAGATTGTCTTGAGCACTGATTGCGGGTTCTGTATTGGTTTCTATTGCAACAAGTAGTTGTGCCATCGTGCCTACGAACGCATCGGGAAACCAGACTTTTTCCCAGCGTGGCTGTATCCAGTGGTCACCGGTTGTGATGGTGGTGTAGTCAAGCGTACTGGGTGTTGGTGTGGGATACTCGGGCCAACCAATCGTTCCTTTGGCTGTGCCTTGGGTACCTTCGAGTCGCCATTTGATACCGATGTCAGCAGCGGCACCTTCACGAGCCGGTCCAGTCCAGACGTCATCCCAACAACTAGCGCGAGCGCCCGACTCGTATTCTAGAATATACAAACAGATGCCGTCATTGTGTTCAAACGTGGTCCGTGGATCTGGTCGGACACTACAGAAAACTCGCTGAGGGTCACCGAGCCAATATCGCATGGTGTCTAAATGGTGAATCGACATGATGCGAAGAGTTACCCAGCCCAGTGGTTCTTGCCAAGGCATCCAGTGAGGAATCGCTCGCATATCGATACTCGCAAACACTGGTTCGCCGAGCAATCCCTCGTTGAGCAGGTGTTTGCAGGTTCGTACACTTTGGTCATACCGCATGTTTTGATTAACACTTAAAACGATGTTGGCTTGAGCACAGAGGTCAACGATTTCGCGGGCTTGTTGGTAATCTACGCCGAGCGGTTTTTGCGCTAAGATCCCTTTGATTTTATGACCATGTTTCACGATGTCGCGGATGACTGCCAGTTGCCTGTCTGGAGGCACGGCAACATCCACGACTTCGATATCGGCATCACGGAGCATCGCCAGATAAGAATCATAGGCCATGAGATTATGGCGGTCGGCAACTGCCGCCGCATTCGCTCGCGTGCGCGAGGCAATGGCGACTGGATTGAACCCCGCTTGGCGATAGGCCGGTAGATGACAATCGGCCATAATAAACCCTGAACCGATACAGCCTATTGGCCGTGACAGGTCCTGAGGTAATTTAGGTAAATGCGCGGATTGTACAGCAGATTGATTCATGTCGGCCCTGTCCTTTAGGTGTGTGCTGTTCGCAGGCCCGCATCCGCCATCAGTTGAGCTGTCGCCTGATAGGCTTCGGTTACCCACTGCACGATTTGATCCGGTTCCGGCGAGTATTCCAGTTCAATCGAGACAGTTCCCTGAATATCCAGTTCCCGCAATGCTGCGAGATACGGCGGGAAATCCACGACACCACGGCCCGGAGGAAGATCGCCGTGAACTATGCCGTCGCAATCGGAGATATGTACATGAATCGCTTTGTCTTTTAATCGCAGCATTTCAGCGGCAGAATCACCCGCCAGCACAAGATGGGAGATATCGATATTTGCTTTAACACATTCATGGTTACAGTCGTCGATGAAACGCACCATGTTGTCGACGTTGTTGAGTAGTGAAAGTTTGAAAGGTTCGAGTTCGAGGGCGATTTGAATGCCAAGGTGTTTGGCATAATCGCCGAGCGTTCGACAATGTTGTACGGCCAACGCCCATTGTTCTGCCGGAGGGATGACTTCTTGTTGCCAAATATATTCACCAAGCACAAGTAGCAGATTATCGGCTTCGTATTCGTAGACGAGATCCAGGTATTGTTTCACTCGGTCTACATGAAATCGCTGGACGCTTGGGTTGAAGTCAATCAATCCGACCGCGACGCAGCAAATTGATGGGATAGGTAACTCGAGCCGATTGCATTCAGCTTTTATAAAACGGCGTTCTTCGACGCTGGCATCGAGTGGGTCAATGAAAATATCAACGCAATCAAAGCCGATGTCTTTTGTTTGTTGCAGGCCATAAGCGATGTCTTTGTCGGCTTGCACCCAAGCGGAATTGATAAGGCCGAGTTTCATCATTTTGAAGATTCCAGTTTCCAATTGTCGTATTTAAGAACTTGGGTCAGAAATGCCCACATGTCCGCGGCCGCTTGAATTCGTTTCGTCGTCGGCGTACCTGCACCGTGACCCGCACTTGACTCGATACGAATTAGCACAGGTTCTTGGCCGCGATGAGCGTGTTGTAATTGTGCCGCAAATTTAAAACTATGTCCGGGAACGACTCGATCGTCGTGGTCGGCGGTTGTTACCATTGTTGCCGGGTAACGCGTTTTTTCCGTGAGGTGGTGTAGGGGCGAGTATTTGATGAGGTTTTGAAATTGCTGTTTATCACCAGAACTTCCATATTCGTTGACCCATGCCCACCCGATGGTGAATTTGTGGTACCGCAGCATGTCCATCACACCGACAGCAGGCAACGCTGCACCGAAGAGTTCTGGCCTTTGTGTCATGCAAGCGCCTACTAGCAAGCCTCCATTGCTGCCACCGCGAATTGCCAAATTGGGCGTGCTGGTGATTTTTTGGTCGATCAGCCACTGGGAGCATGAGATAAAGTCGTCGAATACGTTTTGTTTGTTGTCGAGCATCCCAGCTTCGTGCCATTCGCTGCCGTATTCGCCGCCACCGCGTAAATTAGCAACAACGTACACCCCGCCCATCTCCATCCAAACGAGGTTCGATACGCTGAAGCCTGGGGTAAGTGAAATATCAAAGCCACCGTAACCGTACAGGATTGTTGGGTTCGACCCGTCATGTTTCAGGTTGCGTTTCGAGGTTACAAAAACGGGTACTTTGGTTCCATCCTTGCTGGTAACGAAATGTTGTTTGGTTTCGTAATCGCGAGGATTGAAATCAACGTTTGGTTGGCGATAAACGGTCGACTCTCCCGCAGCGATGTCATAGTGGTAGATGGTGGCAGGTGTTACGAAGTTAGTGAACGTATAAAAGGTATCAGCATCAGATCGTTGACCGCCAAAGCCACCGGTTGAACCGACATCGGGCAATTCGATCTCCCGCTGTTTTTCGCCAACTTCGCTGTATACGTAAACGCGATTCTGGGCATGTTCGAGATACTGAACGATAAATCGCTGTCCGACATTCGATACGGATTCTAAGGTATGCTTTGTCTGATTGATGACATTGGCCCAATGTTGGCGGTCAGGATTAGCGACGTCGATTTTAATGAGACGCTTGCGGGGGGCATCGAGGTCGGTAATGAACCAAAATGTCGACCCAGCGTTACCAACAAAACTATAATCCGCATCAAATCCGCTGATCAATTCCACGATGTTATTATTGTCGTTGTTTAAATCGAGATAGAAAACTTGATTTTTGCGAAGTGTGCCTTTCCAGACGGAAATGATCAAATAATTTCCGTCTTCCGTAACGTAACCTCCGAAGCCCCATTCCTTTTCGTCGCTGCGTTCATAGATTAGTTTGTCTTGATCCTGTGATTCCCCGAGTGTATGAAAAAACAGTTTCTGGTAATAATTGGTTCCTGTGAACTCCGCACCCTCTGCGGGTTTGTCGTAGGCGGAGTAGTAGAAACCGGAATTGTCCTTGGCCCATGACACGCCGGAGAACTTAGACCATTGGATATGGTCGGAATGTTGTTTGCCGGTTGCTACGTCGAGCACAAACCATTCCCGCCAGTCAGATCCTGCACTAGCGACGGCGTATGCAAGTTGTTTTCCATCGGGACTGGGGATCCATGAAGCCAAAGCCTCGGTCCCTTCACCGGACCATTGATTAGGATCGATCAGAACTTGGCGTTCTGCTTCTAGTGAAGCAGTGACATAGAGGATGCTTTGGTTTTGTAGTCCGTTGTTGTGAGAAAAGAAATAGTTATCGCCACGGTGCAGGGGCCTTCCAAATCGCTCGTAATTCCACAGGTTTGTGAGTCGTTCGACTAGTGGTTGTCGAGTTGGTATTTGCTCTAGGTAATCAAAGGTGACTTTATTTTGGGCAGTGACCCACTGTTTCGTGTTTTCTGCATCCGTAGCTTCGAGCCAACGATAAGGATCTGCGACCGTTGTGCCGTGATAATTATCAGTGGTTGTGTCACGATTAGCAGTTGGGTATTGAGGAGTTGGCAAGGAATACTTCCTTTTTAAGTGATTAGTGACACGTTTAATTTTGGATGTAGCAGTATCTGTATTTTTTTGGGCAAGTGACGTACTGGCTACTAGTGTTAACAAACAAGTCAGACTTAGGGTAGCGGATTTCAATGTCATCGTCGGATTTCTCGGGAGTAACTGGTGTTGTTGAATTACTGCTTTAATATAGCGTTTTTATAAAACAAAGCGAACCGCCCGCCGTTGGGGAACTGTAACCACTAATTGCGTGAATTATCATGTTTGCAAAGATTATGTGACATTGTAAATCTCGCGACCGTTATCAAGGGGTGTGTCAGGCGTTTGTCAGGGGTGAGGTTGTAATAGCGTAAAAGCTATTTGGTCCACGAGGTGTTTTGATGAGCCCCTTGAGATGTTTGAAACGCGAAGTTTGTCCGTTGATTGGCGTCTTGGCGTCTGCAATTATCGGTATCGTGATCGATCGGTACGTTCCACAGTCCGCTGCGATTTATTGGGTTGTGGTTGTTGGTTGTAGTATCACAACGATTATTGGATTCTCACCGTGGCTGCGGAAAGTGTGCACGACGACTTTTATTTGTGTTGTTTTTGCATTGTTACATCATTTCGATTGGTGGGTTGTGCCTCCCGACGAGTTTTCGCGTCAGTTGCCGGCCAATGGTGTGGCATTAGCGGTAGAGGGATCGATGATGAGTGCTGCGCAGTATGTGCCGGCGACTGAGGCGGATGTGCTTTCAGCGGGTATCTCCAAACCGCGGATGCATTTTTGGGTACACATTACTAGAGTCCGCCAGTTGGTGAATGGCCAACCGGCATGGATCACGACAAGTGGCCGAGGGATGGTTTACTGTAGGGTTTCACAGGCTGAAGATGTCGTTCGATTTCGCGAGGATTTTAAACGTGGAGCCTTAGTGAAGATGTTTGGTAGTTTTCATCGTTACCAAAACGGGATGAACCCGGGAGGATGGGATGCGGCTGAATTTTATTGGGATACTCGTCGTTGTTTTCAGGCACATTGCTCCGCCCCAAGTGCAATTGAGCTGCAACATGCGCATGGCACATTCTCAATCATGCGCGTGTTCGACTCAACTCGCCAATGGATGCTAGACAACCTAGAACGCCGTTTGGCCCCGCGTAACTGTGCAGTAGCCGGTGCAATATTGTTGGGTGAGCGAAACCAAATAAGCGTTCAAAGAATGCAGATGTTTATGTGTACGGGAACAATTCATTTATTCGCCATTTCGGGGTTGCATGTTGGCATGCTGGCATTGGTGCTAACCTTTCCACTGCGGTTTTTTCCGCGGTGGAAAGGCACGGTTTTGACAACAACGGTATTGATAATCTGGGCGTATGCCGTTTTAACAGGTGGAAGACCGCCAGTGGTGCGTGCGTCGATCTTGATTTCCACATTTTGTATTTGTAACTTATCGTATCGTGTGGTTATTCCCGCGAATACTTTAGCACTCGCTGGTATCATCATCCTTGCCCACAATCCCTCGTCGTTGTTTCAAATTGGAACCCAACTTTCGTTTTTAGCAACAGCGGCATTATTTGGTTGCCGTTCGTTACTACGACAAACCACAGACAATAGTGCACTGTTACGCTTCATATTGCGGTTGCAGCCGTGGCCCGTTCGCTGCGTGTTTTGGTTTGTCGAGGCAGTCACTGCATCGTTTGCGTATACATTGGCGATGTGGATTGTGTGTATTGCATTAGTCCTGCATGGATTCCATATCATCAGTGTCGTCGGGATTGTGCTGAATGTCATTTTAGCTATACCAATCATCACTTCGTTTGTGTTGACATTATTGCTCGCATTCCTAGAACCAGTGCCGTTCGTTGGAACAGCACTGGGATGGTTGTGCCAATGGTCCATTAGTCTATTGGATTGGATCGTAACCTCGACTGCTCAGGGTGAAATAGGGTTTTGGTGGGCGGCGGGGCCGACGCGTTGGTGGTTAATTAGTTTTTATTTGATGCTTGGCGGCGTTGCGTTATGGTCGCGGATGCCGCGCTTGCAAAAATCCGGGTTTGCATTAGTGGCACTATATGTGGTGCTGAGCATTGGTTGGTGCCCACAACGAGTGGGGTTGACCTCTGAGGGTATTGAACAAGAACATTTAGGATTGCACTTTATTGCCGTGGGCCATGGCACCGCAGTTTTGCTTGAATATCCCAATGGAGAAGTGTGGCTGTACGATGCAGGAAGTTTAATGAGGTCTAACTATGCAGGTCGGTTGATTGCTGATGTGCTGTGGCAACGGGGGCATAGCCGGCTAAGCGGTATTTATGTGTCTCACGCCGATTTGGATCATTTTAACGCTGTTAAATATCTAGCCGAGCGGTTCCAGCTTTCGTTTGTACGGACGACTCCGCGAATGCAACGGCAACTCAGACAAGCGGTTAACACCACGGCTGTGGGAGTGTTATGGGCGGAACTTGAACGGCAACAAGTCGATGTACAGGCGGTCACAGTTGGCGATCAATGGCCGATTGGTTTGGCGGGTGATATTTCTGTGTTATCACCGCAACGGGGCGAACGCCACGAAAGTGATAATGAAGCGAGTTTGGTATTGAAGCTGCGGTTTGGTAACCAGCGGGTCCTATTGCCAGGTGATATTGAAGAACAAGGGGTGCAGCGTTTAATTGCGAGAGAGCAAGGTGGTTTTGAGATTGTGATGTTACCGCATCATGGGAGCCAACATAGTTTACCGAAGCAAATGGCAAATTGGGCAAAACCGCAGGTGGTGGTGGCTAGCACGGGGCACAGCAATTTGCCTCGCCAAGTACGGGAGATTTATGATGCTGCGGTTGCTCGTCGCGGTGGCACTGTTTATGTCACAAGTCAACAAGGAATGGTGAGCTTCAAAATCGGTTTGGATGGATTTACAACCATTGTTGCAGTAGTTCCCTGAGTTGCCCGCGTGCGCGATGCAGGCGACTGCGAACCGTACCGACGGACAAATCGAGTCGTTGAGCGATCTCATCGTAATCGAGTTCTTCAAGTTCACGCAAAATAATCACCTGTTGGTGGTTGATCGAAAGTTCAGCGATGGCTGTACGCAAGATGATGCGAAATTCGGAACTCTCAAATTGTTGCTCCGCGGATGGTTCGGCGGTGGGCATCGACAAGGAAGATGTGTCGATACTGAGAGGTCGTTGTTTTCGATGGCGGGCTTTGGCGAGGTTGAATGCGATTCGGTAGATCCAAGTGAAGAACGCCGAGTCACCCCGGAAAGAATCCAAGTTTCGATAAGCTTGAATGAACGCTTCTTGGACGATGTCTTGTGCTTCTTCGTGATTCTCAGTGACCGGCAGCATGGCGCGCAGCAGTGCTTGCTGGTTGCGTCGGACTAGGTCACCGAAGGCGGTAGGGTCACCTTGTTGAGCGGATTGAACGAGTTGAGAGTCCGAATTCACGTTGTGGAGTCTTGGCGGCAAACGGGGAATGATGGGTTAGAAAGAAAAGCAATCAGAAGAGTCTGTTTTACTATATCTATTGTTCGTTACGAGGGGGTGGATTGTCAAATTCAATAGTCGGAATCATGTAAAAATACAAATCATAGGGGGACCCTGCGGTACCGCATTTTTGTTAAGCTAGGTGTGATTACTTACTTATTAATTACTCGCTGGATAATTATGTTTTGAATGAGAATTTTCAAATTACTTTTTGCATTATTTGCTTTACTTGTCATGACTGAGCCTTCGCTGGAATTACAAGCTGCTGATGAAACCCAGCAAGCTGGCTATGACCGGCCGGTTCGGCCTAGTAACCAAAGTCATAGTGTAGCGGTGGCGTTACACGGCATGGTGGCAACGAGCCATCCACTGGCAGCTCAAACCGGTTTGGATATATTGAAATCTGGCGGAAATGCAGCAGATGCAGCGATTGCAGTAAACGCGATGTTGGGTGTGGTTGAACCGATGAGTAATGGCATTGGGGGTGATTTGTTTTGTATCTATTGGGATAACGCGACACAAAAATTGTATGGACTGAACGCTAGCGGTCGCAGTCCTTATCAGGCGACACGATCACTGTATGCGGAGCGTGAATTAAAAGAGATTCCAATCAAAGGCCCTCTCACTTGGTCGGTACCTGGTTGTGTTAGTGGTTGGCAGGCATTACAGCAGCGATTTGGTAGTCG
>Ga0315334_10001735_pt1 | contig 13529 bp, 8 predicted proteins | sample M150034915metaG_FD_205555 | JGI IMG/M metagenome (GOLD analysis project Ga0315334, IMG submission 205555) | Ammonia-oxidizing marine archaeal communities from Monterey Bay, California, United States - M1 500m 34915 | ecosystem: Environmental > Aquatic > Marine > Intertidal zone | place: USA... | reverse complement strand
CTATTTTTAAACGAAACATGCAGCAAGTAATTAATACTACAGATGTTGGAGATGTTGCTCATAAAGAAAATTTAGTTACAGATCACTTCTATTATAAGCGATTAAAAGAAAACCAAGCTGAAGTAAATGAAGTTATTGGTGTTGTGTTAGGTGGAGCATATAACTTATTAACATGGCTTACTACAAATAAGATAAGTAATAAACAAAAAATAGTTCCAGGTGTATTTGAATTAGTAGTGGAAAACTCGAAAGAAGAAGTTGATCTACTTTTAAATAAAATTGAAACTCTTAAGCGGCCGTTTAGTATGAATATACTTAAGTAATCTTGTCTGGTTCCTTAACTTCAGCATTAACATCAATTATAGACTTATCATTTATAAGCTTAGCCATAATTTCCTCTCTACTCATAGTTAACGCATGACTTTGATCAACTGCTTGAAGCTCTTTCCTAGATTCAATATCCATTTTCTTAGAAGTAATTGTAGTATTTGTTTTCTTATCCTGTATAACAATCTTGTTTAATGTCTCAATAGCGCCTGAAGAAGCTTTAATTAATTCTGCTAAAGAAGATATATTTTCAGCTTCAGGCATATGATGTACCACTTCTTTCATATTATCTATTAATTCTAAACTATCTTGAATTAATTTAGAAGATTTGTTAATAACAAACTCCTCGACATCTTCCTTACTTAACTCAGGATGCTCAAGCGCCGCGCGCTCTAACATTTTACTATCTGCTGGTATATTTTTTAATTGCGAAATTAAATCATCTGGATTAATATCATCCATAAAAGTATTTACTTGAAATATCTAAATTATACACTATATTTAATGTATATGAGTAACAAAGAGCTACTTCAACGATATGAGCCTAAAATGTATTTTGTAAAAACACATCCTGATGCACACCTACCAGCACGAGCACACTCAAGTGATTCTGGATATGATGTATATAGTGTTGAAGAAGTTGTTGTTCCTGGTAGAGGATCAGTTGTTGTTCCTGTTGGCTTAACGCTTGGATATCTTACAAAAGGTTGGTGGTTTCGTGTTGAACCACGAAGCGGTCTAGGGTTTAAACACCACCTCCAACCTCATCTTGGAATAATTGATAATGGCTATAGAGGAGATTTAGGGGTAAAGCTATATAACTTTAGTGATACTAGTGTTACATTGATCAAAGGTACTAAGATTGCACAATTAGTATTATATCCTCACGTTGTAGCTGAAGTAGGTTATATAGAAGAAGCCATGGATGCAGACCGCGGCGATGCAGGGTTTGGTTCTACGGATAAATGACGATATCTGATATTTGGTGTGAAAAATATAGACCTAGTACTCTAGATGAAATAGTACTAGATCAGTCTACTCGCAATTACTTTACTAAAGTAAAGGAAGAAGAAAGTATTCCTAATGTATTATTTGTAGGTCGACCTGGTATTGGAAAAACAACTCTCGCTAAAGTTATCGTTAATGATTTATTGAAATGTCAATATCTTTATATTAACGCTTCTGATGAGAATGGAATAGATACAATTCGTACAAAAGTTTTAAATTTCGCTCAAACAAAGAGCTTATTTGGAACTATTAAAATTATTATTCTCGATGAGTGTGATGGGCTATCATTAGATGCTCAAAAGGCTCTTAGAAATTCTATAGAAGAATATCATGATCTAACTCGATTTGTATTAACTGCTAACTATAAACATAAAATAATTCCTGCCCTACAAAGCAGATGTCAAGTATTTGATATTAACTATGATAAAAATGAATATATGTCTAAGTTAATATCTATAGTAAAATCTGAGAATGTAAAAATTAATAAAGAGCAATTTACTACAATTACTAATAACTGCTATCCAGATTTTCGAAAAGGTATTAATGCTTTACAAAAATACTTTTTATCAGATGGTAAGGATGAAAATGTATTCAATTCAAAAGAATTTTTCGATGGGTTAGATGACCTTCTTACAGATAAAAAATACACCTTAATACGGAAACATATAATTGAACATGAATCATTGTTTAATAATGATTACGATGAGTTATTTAAACATTTGTTTGATTATCTGTATCAATCTTCAATAACTGAAGACAAAAAAAGAGACTGTCTAATTACAGTCTCGAGATATTTTTATCAGAATAGTCAGTGTATAGATCAGGAGATCAACTTCTATTCTTGTATACTTGACTTAAACGTTTAAGGTAAGTAGTTTGCAGTACTTAATGCTAATGTATAATCACCATCAGGAACATGAGTCTGTTGCCCAATATCAATAGTAGGGTCTTCTACATCTTCAGGTTTTAATGTAGATTTATCTTCCTGATCATTTGACGGATCCTTCTGTGTTCCACGTGCTTCTGGATATGTGAGTGTAAGTTCAATAAGCTGGATAGGTATTGATAGGCTCTGTTGATAAAACCCAGGAGCATATTCTACAACAATATCAGCAAATTGGTCATTAAATCCAGGGTCTTTACCGGGCTTTGGATTGCGCTCGTATATAGCTCTCTTTATTGTCGAAAGCATAAGGGGTTTACCCTGCTCTGCTAATGTTACAATCTCTTCAACATATGCTTTACGAGATTCACTTAACTCTTTATACCAATCAGACGATTTAAGATTGCTCGCAAACTTAACATAATCTCCAGCAATAGGATCAGTTCTTGTAAACTGGCTAATGTGTGCCTCGAATAATGTATTGAACTTACTCATTTAAATTATTTATGGTTTTAAGCACTTATAAATTAAATAATTATAGATGGCTCTTAAATTAGATATACTCAAAGACGCAAAGAATACTGATAGCTTTCGCTCATATTCATATGCAGATCTACATTTAGACCTTGAACTTAATAGCTATACGTCAGATAAGACGGTTGGCGCTAGTAAAAATCCTCAAGATCTAAAATTAAGCTACGATGAGAGTGCAATTTATAACTCAATAAAAAACATTTTCAATACAAAGAAAGGTCAAAAAATACTTGCACCAACCTTCGGGTTAGATATAGAACAGTATTTATTTGAACAAATTTCTAAAGAAAACGGTCAATTAATAGGTACTACAATTTTTGAAGAACTGTCGTTATACGAACCTAGGATTATAGTAGATAATGTAGATATTATTGCTCGTCCAGATCAGAACGAATATAAAATCAGTATATCTATAACAATACCGTCCTTAAATAATAAAAAAGGAACAGCTAACGGCTTATTAACATCAACAGGATTTAGGTATTCATAAAATGGCAAAATTCACACAATTCGACTTACCGACAGACGCATATGCGAGCTTTGATGCTCAAAGCTTGAGAGATCTAATTATATCTAGAATTAATAACGACACCACTATTAATTTTACAGATCAAAACTTCGAAGGTAGTAATATCTCTGCCCTTATAGATATAATTTCATATTCGTATCATACATTACTATTCTACTTAAATCAAACTAGTTCAGAAAGTAATTTTAATGACGCAGAATTGTATGAAAATGTAAATCGCATAGTTAAACTTATTGACTATAAGCCTGTAGGAAAACAATCAAGTGTCCTACCAATACAAATAAAAGGTACATCTGACTTATCCGCTGGTTATTATACAGTACCAAAATTTACATTTGCTTCCGCTGGTGGCAAAACATTTACATTTACTCAAGATCTTACATTTGAAAAAATAACATCAGAAACTGAGACAATAACAGCAACCGGAAATCAGTTAGTATATGAAGGTACTATTGAAGAGTATCCAATTATTAATCCTATAGGAGAAAAATTTGAAACTATAAACTTAATACCTGGTGGGAATATTATAATTGATCACTTTAATATTTCTGTATACGTAAAAGAAATTAATGACCAAAATAAATGGTATACCTGGAAAAGAGTTCCAAGTATCTACTTAGCAAATGCAAATGAAAGAGTATTTGAAATTAGATACAATGAGAATAAAACATATGAGCTTAAGTTTGGTAATAATGTCAATGGTAAAAAGTTAACCCAAGGAGATCAAGTAGCTATCTATTATCTCAAATCAACTGGTGTTGATGGAAAGGTAACCAAAAATACATTTGTAGATAGTAATATTAATGTATATAATACAACTCAATACGATGCTATATTTGCAGATGTAAAAGATACTTCCTTAAATCATCTTACAATTGATACGGCAATAAATGTTAATATTAGTAATACAGAAGACAGTACAGACTTTGGTGAGGAAGAGAAAGTATCCGAGATAAAGCAAAACGCTCCAAGATTTTTTAGCTCAGAATATAAGCTGACTACTAAAAGTGATTATAAAAACTTTATACAACGAAATTATAAAAACTTAATATATGATGTAACCGTACAAAACAATAGTGATTATACTAACGGCTATTTAAAATATATTAATGATGAATTAGGTCTTACAGATTATACTTTAGATACTAATGCATTATTTAATCAATACTATTTTGCAGATAGTGCCGATGTAAATAATATATATTTAACTATTGTTCCTAACTTACGTAAAAATAAAACAGTAGTCACTCGATCAAATTATCTATCAAACGCTTTAAAAGAAAAGATAAGAAGTGAAATCGAAGACTATAAATTACTTAACAGTGAGATTGCATTTATTGATCCTGTTTATTTAAATTTAGATTTGTCGTTAACGTTTTCTGGGGAAAAGAATAAAACATCATATAAAGACTATACCGAGTTGCAGATAGTACGTAATCCTCGTATGCTTATAAATGAGGAAGATTTAAAAACAAAAGTCTTTAATATTATTACGAAGTATATTAATACTATTAAACTCGGAGATTGGATAGATGTCAGATATTTAAATAATGAAATCGAAAAAATCCCGGGGCTAGAGGAAATAAAAACAGTAAGAACAGATAGACCATCTACACATAATTCAATACCAGGTCTTTCATTATGTATATATAACCCAATATATAACGGTAGAGATATTAAAGATATAGATACAAGACACAAACTCAAACCATATCAAATACCGTATATTGAGAATTCAATCGTATTTAAAAATAAAATCAAAGTAACATCTGATAAGAGTAAAGACAAACGTATTATTGAATATTAATGGCCAATACTACTGAAAACTGCCCGCGGACCGTTACGGTACCAATAATGGTTTCTGTTAACACGGCAGGCTCAGTCCCCACCCCACTAACAAATGTCCATGCCGCCTCAGCAACACATGGCGGGTTTACAAGAATTTCCGAATTTACATTTACTGCATTGATTACCGGGGCTCCCTTATCGATACAGGACCACTTAAGACCGGTGCCGTCTAACATAACTGCAGTATGGGATTTCGGAGATGGATATAGTTTAAGTGCTATTAATAACGTAACAACTAAGCACAAGTATGCGGTACCAGGAACATACACAGCATCAATGTACTTCTATGATGGTGACGGTAACGCTCATATTAATACACTTACTGAGAGCGTATCTATTTATAATTATCATGTTACAGATGTTAAAATAAACACAACCGACACTCCCGGATTAACATCAACAGACTCTGGTGTACAAATTATCGCTAGTTCAAAAGATAATAGCTTTAACGCAGGTGTAAGTGCTTCTTGGCAAGATATAACACCTAATGGTAAATATACACTATATGTTACTGCTAGTGGTAGTAAATCAAAGCCATATGATACTAGAAATAAATACGCACATTTAATACCATATAATGCATTTTATAATTATCTGTCTAAAGAGCGAATCGAAAGTGATATTGGATTAAAATTTGAACTCAATAATCACTGGTACGCTTTATCAGGTGATACAATTCAACCAATCTTCATCCCAGATGAAGAACCGTTTAGAACTTCAAAAATTGATTATTTTAAAGGTTGCGGTTTCTCTCCAATATTATTAGGTGCCTCTGATAAAGTTAAACCTACATATTCTACATGTTCTATATATAATAGTCTTACAACCTTAGGAGATAAAGCGCATGGGACTAACTACACACCGGGTCCACAAATAACATACTATGATGATAGTCCAAATCAAGACACTGGTGTTAAGTTATTGTTTAAATTTGACACAAGTAAGCATAAAGTTAAAAGCTTTTACGTAGATAATATTGATGGTGATTTGAATTCAAATAGTAATCGAAGCTTTTTAGAATCTAACAGTGTAGGGTATTATAGCACAAGTGCAGTCAATAATACAATAGAAGGATATAATGTAAAAATTGTACAACCGGCAATTTCTCGACTTTCATTTACCTCAACAGGAATGAAAGAAATGTCAGCTATACAATATAAAAGACAAGGTGATAAATTTCAAGTATTTATTGCATTAGCAGATAATAAACTAAACATAGGAAAACATTATACACCCTTTTTCCGTGAACCGCTTAATAATTTTATAACTTTACTTAACAGTGACTTCTCATCGGCATTGTCAGGATCATATGCAGACCCATCAAAATGGACAATCGACGCGAAAGAGATCACTATTGAGAATCCTGCTTTCACATCGGCATTGTCAGGATCATATGCAGACCCATCAAAATGGACAAACGCAGCACCTACCGGCACTCTCACTGTTACAAATTCTGACTTCGCTGCCGCTACCGACTGGTCTGCTGCTATGTCAGATCAATTAGGGGGAGTATTTAATACTGTTGCAGACCCTCTTCCTAATCCATTATCAGGTTGGGCTCTTTCTGCAGCCTCCGGGTATGCTGTGCATCACCCATATACAAGCTCTCCAACACCGAGTCATTGGACTGAAGGTTATCCGAGTGTTAATAACCTATATCAAGATGTAGGAGCTATTTCAGGTAGGGATTACGCTGTCATACTGGATGTAGCGAGCTGTACGGCAGGTAATTTAAGAGTATTTCTAGGTGGTGAAGCAACTAGCGACAATGGATTACTTTTACCTGTTACTAACGACATTACAGATAACGGTACTCATAAAGTAACTCTCAGATCTACTGGAGGAAATCCACAACGACTATACTTCCAAGCAAGTAACGATTTTAATGGAAATATAGATAATGTTTCAATCGTAGACAGTTCAGGCAACCTAGGCGTTGACTCAGGATGGGATTGGTCAGGTGGAGCTGCAACACATTCAGCAATTACACCATGGACAGGTCATTCCGGAAAAGATAATTTATACCAAGATATAGGCGTTAATGTGGATAGGAGATACATTGTTAAATCAACTATAGCGGGATGTTCGGCAGGTAATTTAAGAGTATTTCTAGGCGGACAAGAAACTGGCGAGAATGGATTACTTTTACCTGTTACTAACGACGTTACAGATAACGGTACTCATAAAGTAACTCTTAGCGCTACTGACAGTATATTATACTTCCAGGCAAATAGCGCTTTTAATGGAAATATAGATAATGTTTCAGTTATTGAAGTGCTTGATGCTGGTATAGGTGCTGAATCAGGATGGGATTGGTCAGGTGGAGTTGCGACACATTCAGCAATTACACCATGGACGAATGCATCAGGGAATGGCCTTGGATTAGATAATTTATATCAAGATATAAGTACAACTCTTGGGAACAAGTATACAGTTACGTTAACTATTAATAGTTGTACTGAAGGACACATAAGAGTATTTCTTGGTACCTCCGATCCAACTCCACCTTGGCAGAGCGATGGATTATCTGCAAATGAAACTCACGCCGTAGTTGTTAAATCGTCTGGTACAGCACCACAGCGATTATTCATACAAGCATCCGGAGATTTTGATGGACAAGTAGATGATATTTCAATAGATTGTCGGCAATTTTATGCCGACTGGACGGATGGTAGCATAACAACAACAAGTAATATAAGTAGTTTACGTAATACTAATTTACCATTTAATACAACATCAAACGCAACAGAATTAAGTAGTTTTTTATATCTTAATATTGATCCACTCAGCGCTGGAACATGGACATTAAATATATCCGGAAGAGCAGATTCGTTTATAAATAGCCCGGCGGCATCTATCGGTGAAACAATTGATTATGACCCTACTGGACCTCTTGGACCAGTATCAATAGGTACTGATAGTAATTTAAATCTAATTACAGGTTCTTATACATTTACTGTTCTACCGTCAACTAATGATGTTGAAGTCTATAAAATAAACGAAGATATAGACTATTCTCGAACAATAAAGAGTTATAGGTTTCAATCCTTCTTACATGAATACGATAATTTATTCGACGGTATTTTCACATCTTTCGTTGGTGAAGCAAGCTCAAGCCCAACAGTCTTTGGTAAGACAGTATTTGAAAAAATAGCTAACTTTGTTACTAATAATAACGACGTTGATTATTGTAACATGGATAATTTACAGTCGTTTTATGATTTATTTAACGAAGATATAGATATTATATTACCAACGTCACCACCAGAACTAAAACGGTTATATGATTTGTTTAGTATAAAAATTACAAAACTGTTAGGAGATTATGAGCGGTATGAACAGAGCTTTAATTCAAACTTTTATACAAGCTCAGCTGATAGTAGAAATATAGATTTTAATAATAAAATAACATCCTTAACATATACTGTTACTGCTTATACTAATTTTGTTGCTCGACAAAGATTTAATAATGAATTTCTTTTAATTAAACCTCAAAAGGTTGGTGTTAAATCAGTCACCGGGGTTCCTCTTTCTGGAGAACTAACTACATATCCGTTATCTGTTTATAATGAATACAGTAACTGGGGATGGCCATTAGATACCTCTGTATCTGGGTCTAGTGGTTTAGATGGGTTTTATGACTTTTATCCATATGCTACATATGCCACAACATCTTCCGACGAAAACATTAAAAATAGTATTATAGATTTTAACAACAGTTATACGACTGTTGCCCGGAGTACTTCTTCTCTAAGCGCTAATTGGGAAAACACAGGTGGTATAATATATAAAAATTTAGATTATCAAATAAGAAAGGGTCTTAGTATATGACAATAGATTTAAATACAACTAACCCATTATCGTTCCTCGAATGGAAAGCCTATTATGCAGATATTTCTGACGTCTCTGAAGTATCAATAAAATATAATAATTACCTTATTGAATGGAAAGATCAAAAACAAGCTAATGCGAATACTAATACTGATTATGCAAAGAGTATTTATATACAGTTTATAAACAATTTAAATTTATCAACACTCGATCAAAATGTATCCAAGTTTATTGAAAGAATAGATACAGATGATATATATGAGCTGGAGTTATCTGTTCATTATTTTGTCGAAATAATTCAATCCCAATTAAAAACTGTTCGGGACCTACGAGAAGAAGTTAAATTCTCTACAACAAAAAATAAACTAAAGACATCTAAACTAGGCATACAAAAATATATGAAAAATTATATTGCTAGATTGCTGAATAGTGATGAATTTATAAAAGAGAATACTAATACAAATATTAATGATATTAATATTCAAAAAATGGCAAACAGTATTTCTATTAACTTAAAAAACTATATATCAGATGAATTTATATATAACATACATACTGTAGATAAAGATTTAATTTTAAATATTCCCAGAAAAGTTTTCAATGAAGTACCTAATGTATTACAATTACTCTCAATAAACAAAAATGGCCAACAATTAAAGGTTCAAACTAATAATATATCAACACCTAATAGTATGTTGAGTATAAATGAACCGTTTACAAATTTCGAGAGATTACCGGGAAGATACTTTAGAGGTGAAAACAAAACTATAGACAACTTAAAGTTTTCTCATGAGAGAGGGTTAATAGAAAAATACATAGCAAATGACTTATATCATTTATCCGGTAATAAACAGAGTGCTAAAATAAAACAACTGTTTAATACTACTAATCCAACAAACAATTTAACTCAAAGATATTCTCCTAATCTATACAATGCACCACTTAGCTTGAAACATGTTGATATTTTTCCATATCAACTGTCATTTAAAAATACTGGCACGACGAATTTTTATTCTAACGGGTTAACGTTTAATATTAACTTATCTGCATTTAAAGGCAGAGAATATATAGTACCAGATCCTCATAAATATGAACCCGGTGTTAAAGCAGTTGGTTATATTAAAAATAATAGAACGGGTGAAATCCTTCGTACTATTTTAATAAAACAAACAACACCATTAATTTTTAAATCAAAAACAAACATATACAAGAATGATACTCAAGGTGCATCTGTTGAAATTTATAATAATAAATTACTTCGCAACTACGGATATCAGAGCCAGGAGAATAGTTTAGATTATTCTATTGCAGGTATAAACAAAATAGAAGATAATATAAGCTTTTGGAATGATGCCCAAGGGCAAATAGACTGGAAGAATACCGACACGTATCCTATAAGTGTATTAAACTCTTATCCAGAAACTTCTCGGCTTGAGGACCTGTTAATAACTAACAAGACAGGCATTAAATTACGCAGTGATATATATGGTAATGAGTTTTATTTTATAAAGCCCGTCTACCCAAAGAGATACGCGGGAACAACATATATAGAAGCTGACAGTACAACAACATCTGTTTGTATAACAGCAGCAGAATATTATGATGCGCTATATTTTGATCCATTATTAACAGCTTTATCTGCAGCTGAATATACAGCATCTGGAACATTATATTCTAGTGTAACTGGAATATATGATGAGTTTATTGTAAATGACTCAACACTATGTTCTATTGCGGCTGCGGCTACATATGACGGAATGGCAGGCCCGTTAACTGATTATGAGGTATATGGTGGTACAGAAAATCAAACTAATACAGCCTTTCCATGCTCTGAATTACATAGTGTTGCATTATCATGTGGATCAGTTTCAGCAGTATCAGCTATTGATGGTGGTCCGTTTTTAAATCACCCTGGTACATCTACAGATTTATTAAAAAGCTATTTTAATGATACAACAGTACCATATTTTTCAATTGATACAACATCTATATATTCAAACACAACAACTACATGGGAAGTATCAACAGTTAATGAGATAACAACTACTCCTGTAAAGTTGTTCGATCAACAGTTTATAAGTGCAGGAGAGATTTATGTAAGAAATGTATTTACACAAACAGTTGATCCTCTGTCAACTGCCTTTGTAGATGTGTTTAATAAACACACAACAGGTGATACAAAGTCTAATATTCTATCAACAAGCAATATAGTAGACTTTGACATTATTGAAAATACGATTTATATACAAACATCGGCTGAGACGGTAACAGAACTATATGACTTCGTTGATGGTACGTTTAAAAACAATGCTAGTTCGAAATCTATAGTGACACAGTAAATAATTAATATGTTTAGTACTAAACAATCAGATATATTTTATAACGACGAGACAAAAGAAATGTTTGTTTGTAAGGTAAGCGCTATCTCTGCTCAACGATGTGAAGACAATATTGCAGTATATGGGGCGTTACCTCTTATATATAAAATTAACAAAGCTGACAATTACAAAACATTAGTATATCCAAAGAAGCTAGACACGTTTTTAACAGACCCAAATTCTGATTTATATAACTTAACACCAACTTGTGCAATCTCTGGTACAAATTTTAACTCAATAACTAAACCGCTTATTAATTATAATACGACAACATCAAGATATTCAGTTACGTTCTTAGGTAGATATATTAATGATGATGAGGGACTAGGACTTAATAATTATATTTTTCAAGATATAAATTCTGACTTTTATTTATTAGATGCAAATATATACATACCTAAAGATAAAGACATAACGGCAGATATATTTACTTTTGAAAACGGTTATTTAAATTCTGATTTATATATTGTTGGTAATACTGTAAGAAATGATAAAGCATCATGGTTTAACCCTAATGACGGAGTGATAGAGAGATCAACCGACTATCAAATTGCTCCTATGTATGTACAAGCAACAAGTAGTTTAGGGTTTAACTTAATATTATGTAACACCCATGCGGTTTCCTCTGAAGGACATGACGCAGAAGACCCTATAACTGGTAATATTACTTTTCCATTCATGTATAGCGGTGGCTTTATAACATATAATCCAAAGTATGTAGCTTATGATCCTGAATATACTATAAGAGTAGATTTTACGGCAAGATCATTTACTGTACCATCACCAACTGCTTATGGTAGCTCGCAAACAGCCGGTCAATCTGCAAGTAGATGGATACAACAATACACTGACGCAACAACACCAAAACATGGTGGTCCTGGTGAAGGTTTTTGCGTTTCATTTTTTAAGAATCCTCCAGTAAGCTCTTATGTAATACCTAACGGAATTGGGTCGACATTAGGTTATGCTAAAGCAGGGTTTAGTTATAATGAAGTTGCTGGTACAGCACAAGCAACAGATGGTCTATATGTACATAATAATTGGAGTCCTCCTGTAGGAATTGGTTCAACTATTTCAACGGGCTATCTAGGACCAGCAGAGAGTTTTCTCGGAGTCGGGTTTGATATTGGTGGTGACTTCGCCACGACCACAGAAGAAAAGGAACAATGGTTTAATTATAATTCTACATGGACAGCAACTCCATGTTCTGTTGGTATAAGAGCTAGCTCATATTATGATACACAAGTCTTAACAGCTGCAGCAATGAGTGCGACTCCTGGTGCTACAGTTGCAATGCATACATCAGCCGCTTCTGCTGAGTTTGTAGATTATAGAGTTGATTTATCAAATAAAGGAAATATTGTTACAATTTATAACAAACTTACTAGTGCGACTGATTATAATACAATATTAGAATATCGGTTAAATAAAGCGGAAGGTTGTATTGGGAAAGGCTCCGGTACAGACATTTCTTATACATATCAACCGTGGTGGGGAATGCAATCAGAAGAACAAAAAGCAACTAATACCCTACCGCTATTAAACGTAGGGTTATCTTTTACCACTAGTAATAAAGCAAGTAGGTTCGAACTCCGGAAGTTTGAAGTTACTGGTGTTAGGGTTAATAATCCATGGCTAGAGAAAAAGGTCGCAGGACTCGCGGGTTCTCCCTCAACGATGAAGAAAATAGATTACTTACAAGAGTCGTCTAAAAACTTACGTAAGAGATTAATTAATGTAGAGTCTGATGACCTGGTTGATATAGAGATGGCGGTAAAGGCAGTCAAAACTAAACCACAAATTACACTATGTGACGGAAGTAATCCGGAGGAGATCGAAGAGGATGTAAATGTTAGACTTACAGGAATATCTCCAACTAATGTTGATAACGCTATCCGAGTTGGTGAAGCACCACCACCGACCATAATAACTGGTGGTCCTACAACCTTCGAAGGTACCGGTGGTGGTGACACGACGACCATAACTCCACATGAACCTGAGCGCGAAACATTTCAATGTCCTGCAAGGGTGGAATTCTCCGGCGGTGTCGCTTGGCCAGGCAATGAGGCCTATGCCGCCGGCATCGGAATCCGCAAACTCAAATTTGGCCTTGGATCAGCAAAGGGAGTAGTCGTCTTTAGATTTGATCCCTACACTCTCACCGATAGGTTTCAAGTATTCGCTGGCCCGG
>Ga0315334_10001734_pt1 | contig 13530 bp, 7 predicted proteins | sample M150034915metaG_FD_205555 | JGI IMG/M metagenome (GOLD analysis project Ga0315334, IMG submission 205555) | Ammonia-oxidizing marine archaeal communities from Monterey Bay, California, United States - M1 500m 34915 | ecosystem: Environmental > Aquatic > Marine > Intertidal zone | place: USA... | reverse complement strand
AGACAGCGTCTGAATGCTCGGCAGACTACAGGTTGGCAACCGGCCGGTTTCGTCGCCCAGAGCATCCAGAAAGCCACCGCCACGCGGCACCTCGGTTGGAGCGTCAATCAGATTCCGAATCCGCATGGCAACTTTTGGGATGGCTTTGCTGGGATCAAACCTCATCTCTAGAAAGTTCCAATAGAACGGATCCCCGACTTCGTGGGGCGTCTGATCGGGATCGATGAAACTTTTGTGATACAACGCGAACACTTCCAACTCGCGATCATCAACGTCTTTCATCTTTGGACCGAAACCGGGGACCAACGCGCGTCCCCCGGAACGCCCAATGGGTCCGAAACTGCATTCGATCACGCGATGCTCAACATTTTTCATAATGCACCCGTTATGAACATCCCCATAAACGGATACGACTCCCGACCGACTTCCCAGTAACTCCAGCACGCGATCGGCACCTGCTTTGACCCACCCTGCATAATCAGCGGTGACACGATCCCGTTGATGAAAATGTTTGGGATGATCAGTACTCTGCGATTCTCGAAAGCGTGTCCCGGCCCACACGGTATGCAAGCCATTGATTCCAGTGATGCCGATCAATGGCGAGGAATCGGTCGCAATCAATTCCTGCAGCCACCCAAATTGCTCCTCCCCCAACAAGCTTCGCGTTGGATCTGTTCGCCCGTACAGATTCTTGAACTTGCCCCATCCCTGATCATCCCAGATGTCAACATCTTGACTGCTTCGCCAAAGGCGAGAGTCCAGCACGACCAGCGTAAAATCGCGGTTAGGCATTTTCCAGGCCCGCCATTTCTTGGGATTCTCGTACGGATCCACTTGTTCTGCCCCGGTGGTCAAATGATGCACGATCTGGAAATTTCGCTGCATGTAAGCGGGATCCTGCCCCAACCCTTCGACACGTCGAATGGCAATCTGCTCGGGACCTTTGACATCATCCATCCCATAATCGTGGTCACCAGGGTTCAACACATTCCAGTGCCGCATCATTTGCCAACGGCTGGTCGGGCCACAAATCGACCAAGCGATAATTTTATAGGCGTCGTCAGTGCTTGGTGGATACATCACCAGTTCCATGTACCAAACGTCATCTTCCCAAAGCATCACCTGGAAACCGTACTCGTCGAGATGCTTGTAAGATTGCTCGCTCGGCTGATCACGAAACTGCCAATGATCGCGTTGGCCGGACATTTTCCACGCTCCATCTTTCCGCTGCTGCAGACCTGATGTAATTGCATGGCATGACAATCCGCACAGCCTGTAGGGAGCAACCAACCTGGGGAGTCGTCCGACATAGCGACCGTCTACGGGTACGTCACCTACTAGACCAGTGCCAGGCCCACAAGCGGCAGTCCCAACGCGTCCATCAGTCGTTACATCAACACCATCTTTCCAAACGGTGTAGTACTGGGTGGCATCAGCTGGATTTCGCGGCAGTGTGACATCAACCACGGCTGTGTGCCGCCGCCATTGGTTATTGACAATCGTTGCGGCACCAGCAACTGGCGTCTGCGCCCAACCACCCTGCGGTTCGACTGAGTCCGCCACACGAATCTGTACCTGCTCGCCATCAGACGCGAACAAGCCGACCATGCGGACCTTCCAAACTCCGTCTACTTCCTGCAGCGTATCCCCCAATGCATAGCAGGCAAGGCAATCCACGACGCCCACACGACGAGGCTGATTGCTACCTGGATCGACCTTGAATTCATTCACTTCAAAATCCATCAATCCTCTGGCTGCAATGCCCGCAAAACCAGCAACTCGCTCTTTTCCGATTTTGTGCTCGACTGAGCAGGATTGATTTCCTGCCTGCAAGCTCGCCCGAATCACTACCTGCCCGGCAGCCGGCTGAGGGGATGCTGCAATGCGAACCGTCAACTCGCACTGATCGCCGGGTGAAAGCGACACGCCGCCAGCTTCCGCCAAGACGCGGTCCTGCTCTCTTCCATGCCCCCCCTGCGGCTGCTTCTTGCCTGAGGCCGATGCCAAGATTTTAAGTCTTTGATCATCCGACCAAACAACTCGAATCACTTGAGCCAGTTTGCCGTAGCTCTCCAGCAGAGATCCCCCGCCGATGGCGATACCCATCAATCCGTAACCATCCTGATACATCGACCAGGCAGGATCGTCGCCCGCCTTCACGGCAGGAGTCTCCTGACGATACGTGAATTTTGCCTTGATCGTATATTCACCATCCAATTCCCACTCTGTTGCATACAGAATTCCTGTGGGTAGCGATGGATCGTAGTCGGTCTTGAACTCGAACTTGTTCGTTTCGCCGTGGAATGGGAACCCCGTCCGACGGGCACGGTCGCCGTAATTCTGCAATCGACGTCGCAGCGCTCCACCCTCAATTTTCCAGTAGCCCGGATTCAATGTCTGCCACTGGTGTCCATGAAAATCGGCGTTAGCTCCACCAAAGTGATAAACGCCAAGCGGTGTAGCGGGATCAGCCGCGTCCGCCAGCGAATTGGACAAGGGTAGGGTGACCGCAGTTGCTGACGCCGCCATGAAAGCGCGCCGATTCACTCCCCCGCTGCTGCCGGCCGACGTGGACTCTATTCTCGAAGCCGATTTCTCTGACCCTGCCATGATTCAATCCGTAATGAAAACTGCAAAAAAAACGGGCAAGCCACCCAGGGATGGCAAACTTGATTACGAGCCGCACGCTTCTCGCCGCACGCCTCTCGCCTGACCACCGAGAACACGTTCCCAAAATCTCCAATTGCAGCAAACCATACTCAGGGGCCAAACATGCGTTGTATCACATCACCGCGGCCCAATTCAGCGTTGAATCCTGAATTGGAGCGTCGGTTCCTACGTCCCACTGCGACGGCCAGTTTCTACCACGATTCAAAAACTGCGGTTTAGGCGAACTTTTCACGGATAACCGCAAATCGGACATGCTGACGGGATGACAAAATCATAGGCGATCCTGCCCGCACGGACGGTGCCTCACACGGTGCTCGCGAAAGAAGCATCATCCGAGGAAAAAGACTACCCCATCCACATTCTGGTGGACGTGTGAAGAAACACGGTACCGCCGGATCACTATCAAGCAGCCTCGGAAGATCACTATCAAGCAGCCTTGGAAGACAGAGGCAGCCCTTCGTGATCGCGATCGCCAGCGACCGGTTCGCGGACCAAGTTTCGCTTTGCACGCTCGAACCAACGTGTCAGTTCCGGGTCCATTCGCCAAGTCTTCCATTGGACCATTTCTTCGCCCATCCCCCAGGTAATGTTGCAAGAAATCAATTCGACGACTGTGGCATGATCAAAATAGGACGTATGAACCAGTTCTTTCCCAGAGAGTTCTTTGCAGAATCCCTGAACCCCCTGCGATAAAGACGCCTGCCCGAGCAATCGTCTTAACATTGGCGCAATGTCTCGCGCGTGGTGATCTGCGGTGGCAAGAATGCGATTGCAAACCGCCGGCGGCAAGGGTGGCATTTGGTTCTCCATTTCACCCACAGGTGACGCCGTGACCGCAACGATTGTCGCACTTGGCCGATCATTGCCTTGGGCCGCCCGCGTCACGATATTGCGCACCATCCGATCGATCGGCGGTTGCAACCAACGGTTGAACAGCGGTGCTAGCACCCAATAATAGGGCCGTGACAACAAACCAATCGTGTCAGAAAAGAAAACTCTCTCTTGAGGAAACATTTTACTTACGAATGACATTTGAAAAGCGAGGGTAGACCGCAGTCCATTGATCGCCTCATCATCGGGTGACCAAATCGCCAAATAGCGTTCACCGTAAATATTAAAGGCATGACGCTGCAATCTTTGCTCGGCAAGAATCCTGTATGACTCAATTGCCGGACGAATGCTGAGCATCGAAAGATGAATCAACATGTAGCACAGCGTCACCGTTACCACGATCAACAAAATGCCTTCGAGACTTCCAAAAAAGTATTCGAGCAACGAAACACCTGTGTCAGGATCGTAACTGCCGACGTGAACTCCCATGACCGTGTGCTCGACCTGAACCCCCACCCACTCGATTGCCGAAAGAAACGGCACACGAATGATCCCCATCAGCCCTGCTTCACTGGCAGGTGGCAGGGTCAGCACCATGTCATTCCCTCGAAATGCATTACTCAGCATCCGTCCCAACTGCAACATCGCTCGCGCAGCGGGTGGAATCAACAGGATGCCCATGACGACACCCGCCACATTCCAAAGATTGAAGACACTTCGGCTGCGATGCTGCAGATAGGGTGTTCCGACGGTCGTCCAGCTTTTCAGGTGATCCAGCGGATGCCGCCCCAGCGACTTGGCCTTCAATGTTTTCCAGATCACAGAACCACCATGACTGTGACCGACAAGGTGATAGTCACGGCCTTCGGCCTCAAGTGCCCGCAAACGATCAAGCAGTTTCAACGCAGCCTTGCTACGAGCCCGCTCGCTGTTGTCGCCGGACCAATGAAAGACCTCCGCACCATCAGCGATCCGGACACCCCGAGGCAGCCGAGATTGCAATTGAGCTGCAACAGGACTACCAGCCTGCCACCATTTCTGACCGTCGTTCGCATCATCACCCGCGTACGTTCCATGCACCAAGATCACCAAGGCACTTTGATTTGGTGATTCACTCACGCGGGGAAAAGAGGGGGAGGCATTCTGGTTGGTCATCCTTGACACTCTCAGTTGATAGCACGGAGCAAAAATCACCGCAAATCCAAGTACAGCACAAGGCCGCTGCATTGAAAGCAAATCCGGTGTCTGCGGTACAGTCCCTGCGTTCTACCGAGAAAATTCTCGACAGGGCAGTCTCCAGAAAAAATGCTGGCCCACAATCGTTTGAACCATACTGCCCTCCATGACGCAGGCCAATCCCAATCGTTCTCCTACCTGAACGCTCTCTCTGCCTTGACACCTCAACACGCAGTTTGCGAAGGTCGCGCAAGTTCACTTCCATTTGTAAGTTCCCTCGCCCCTGACGAACCCGATGTTTGCAAGACGCCGCCCCGAAGCGGGGGCCCGGCCTGGTACCCTTGTGCTGAGTGCCAATTCAGAACCCGTAAAACTACGGGTTACCTTGATCTCTGGAGCACACACCAAGGTATTTCATACCCAATCCGTTGAGGAATTGCCGACCCAATTGCTCGAGGGTCAGTTGATGTGGATCGATGTCCGTGGGCAGGGTGACGGCACTGTGCTACAGAAACTCGCCTCTCGGTTCCAAATCACACCGCTTGCCATGGAAGACTTGGTCAATGCACCGCAACGACCCAAAATGGAACTGTTCGATCACCAACAGTTGGTCATAGCTCACAGTGTTCCAGCAGTGAGCGACAACATGACCCCAAGCCAATTGGGCATCGTCTTTAACAAGCAGGTTGTACTGACGTTTCACGAGCACTGCGACCATGTCCTTGCGCCGATTCACCGGCGGCTTGAGAACCCTCAGGCACGACTGCGAAGCAAAGGGCCAGACTACCTTGTTTACGCCATCCTGGATTCGTGCGTCGATGGTTGCTATCCGATACTGGAAGGCTTGGGCGAACGCATTGAACAGCTGGAAAACCAGACTTTGCGAGATCCACGGCCAGACCTACTGGCCGATATTCACCAAACCAAGAACATACTCGTCCACTTGCGGCGAAGCATTTGGCCACAACGCGAAATGGTTCTAACCCTACTGACGGTTGACAGTCCGTTCATCGAGAAATCTACCGAAGAGTACCTACGTGACACAACCGACCATTGCACCCAACTCGCTGACGTTGTCGATATGTACCGAGAATCGACGAGCGGACTGATCAACACATACATGTCAGCAGTCGCCCATCGCAGCAACGAAATCATGAAAGTGCTGACCCTGCTTACCAGTGTGTTTGTGCCGCCAACCTTCCTCGCCGGCGTCTACGGGATGAACTTCTCGCAGATGCCCGAATTGTCGATTAACGGCGCGTACCCTGCGGCTCTCGGAATGATGTGCGTGATGATTGCCGGCACGCTGCTATACTTTTACCGCCGTGGCTGGCTGCGAAGAACCGCAATCGAAAACGACCCCAACCGCAACGCTGTGGCAGAAACCAAACCACGCCGCCCGTCTCGCCGCGTCGTCCTTCAGGACTCTGCGGAAACGCAAATTCGGCGAACCGCCTGACAGACCACCTCCGCTGCTACCGTGCGATCAGCAATCGCCGCCCCGGCGAACATCACACGCTGGGCTGGCCCTCATGGATGCCGCCACTCTGGTAAACGAATCGATGGCAGGCTTGCCACGCGATTGCGTGCCTTCAGAGGCTCGATCTGTCACACAGCGATCTGGCCGCAGCAAACCAAGAACGCCCGGCGTTCCAGTCTCTCATGTTGTTGTGTCCCCGGGGGATCAACCGACGCGCCGCAGTCGATGCACGCCGCTGACATGGTGAGAATCCTCACCCGACTCAGAACGGGTCCGTTGCGTGTCGTCGTCCGTCAGACGTACTTCCAGTGGCGAACGCATATCGATATGCACATCCCGCTGCGGAAACGCGATCACGATTCCCGCTTTACGAAAATCTTCATCAATGGCGGCCCGCACATTACTCCGCACCTTGGCTCCGTCCATGATGCGTTTCATTTGGACCCAGAAATGGACTTCAAAGGCGAGTGAGCTGTCCCCAAAATCTTGAAACAACACGATGGGCTCCGGTGTCAGCATCACCTTGTCTTGAACTCGAATCACCTGCTTCAATCGCTCAATGACATCATTCACTGGCGAACCATAAGCAACCCCGACATTCACACTTGTCCGAATTCGAGTGTCTGAAAGCGTCCAGTTGGTCACGTTATTTTCGAGGAATTTACTGTTCGGAACAAGGATTTCCAGGTTAGAACCGGTGCGTACTCGCGTGCTGCGAGCACCAATGTGCTCAACATTCGCATCAATCCCATCCACATTGACCAAATCACCGACGCGAATCGGTCGCTCGACAAGCAGAATCAACCCACTGATGAAATTATTGAGCAGATTCTGACTGCCAAACCCGAGGCCAATCGCTGCGGCACCACCGAAGAATGCAAAAAACGTGAGCGGCACATTCACCACATCGAGTGAAACGAAGAACAGGGCAATCAGCATGACGTACAGCATCACCGATCGCAAAACAGATGCCGCAGCATGGCTCACGCCAAAGCGCGGCAAGACCTTGTAGGCAACCACCGATGCTAACGCCCTGCTTAGCAAATAGCCAAACAGCAGCAAGCCCAAGCCCAGCACAACTTTCTTGACCGTGATCGATTTGCCGTCACTTTCGGTAATCTCGAATTCCCAGGCAGCCCTGACCCAACCTCCCAGCAACTCAACATTGTCCGCGAATGAAAACCGACTCTGCTGTGCCCTCAGGTCTTCCAAGAACAAATCACACAAACGCCCGCCCGTGGTCGCCAATACTTGGATCCCACCATAGAAGTCGATGATGGTCTCCAGTTCCTGGATACGTGATACGGCTACAGGATCCAGCCCTGAACCGTCGACGGCCAAACGACTCGCCGTCACCCCACTGACAGTCCCCACAGCTCGCGTCAACAATGACAATGCCTCACGGCGTTGCTGGGTACGCAATCTCAACTTCTCATCGATCTGCGCAACCTGCAAACCCAACTGTTCTCCATCCTCTAACCACTGTTCAACCGTTCCGGCAGGAACATCAAAATTCGAAAGTTCAAATCGACGCCGCCAACACTCTTTGAACAACGAAGTGTTGGACAACAAATCCCTCAGCAGCTGAGACTCTTCGCGGACAATTTCATAGCTTGACTCACTGACAGCCTCTCCCCCTTGCCGTCGTCTCATGATCTCACGCATTTGTGCATCAAGCACGGACAACTGTTCCCGAACCTTCTGCTCAAATCCATCCAGCACTGCCAACCGATGATCCAATTCCTGCTGCGTAAGCTTGAATTTGCTGCTAGGAGCGTTGATCACGGCTTCAAGTGACTTAATTTCGGCGGTTGTCTCAACAACATGCAACTGCAGCAGATCAAGCTGTTGATGATGCAAATCAAGCCTGGCCTTCAGAACGCGACTCTCAAGTTCCAGTAGTGCGAGCGCCTGCTGACCAACCAGTTTTTGCTCGACCGCACTGCCACTCAGTGCCTCTGAGGACCTGCGTCGGTCCTGTTCAGATTCCTGGTATTCATTGGCGACGCCGACTGCGATGCGTTTTTCGGATTTGACCTCAAGCTCTAACGCCTCCAGAGAACTTACCACCGAGACCCGCCTCGCCCGTAACTCATCCACCTCAAGAAACGAGCTGGGTGGTTGGTGCAAACGCCGGCCAGATCCGCTGGATGATTCAGACCCCGATTCGTAACGAACCCTGTCTTCGTAGGCTAACCGCCGCTCCTCAGCGATCAGTTCCAACTGCCCCCAAAGTTCCAACTCTTTTGCTAACTGCGGACGAACAATGGTTCGATTGGCCTGTGCAACCAGCAACTCATCACGCAGTTGCTTGATCCGAATACGACACTCATTCTGAATCCCGACAAAATCAGGCGTTCCTTGCGACCGAACCGAGCCCGTCCCGAGTGCAGAGCCCGTACTGGAATTCCCCGTACTGGAATTCCCCGTACTGGAATTCCCCGTACTGGAATTCCCCGCACCGAGTACGGGTGGAACCGCAAAAGGCAGAAACATCCAAGCGGCAAACAATCCGCGTGCCAGAAGCGTCCTGGAACAGAACCCTATGCCCTTGGGAGATTGAACACGTTCGACCCCACTGCCGCCGCAGCGAGTCTCACGCAGATCCACATTCCCTATTGATTTCATGCCGTTATTCCCATCCATGGAACGTTTGATTTTCGCAGTGATCGGTACCCTGCCGAACACCTCTACGATGCGATTATCGATCGATCGCCCCGGCCTTCATGGCCGACAATGAAAGTCATTGACATATTGCAACCGAATTGCCCGATGAGGGAAAGAGAGATCTTCCCTCGAGCGAAAAAGAAAACGGAAACCAGAACCTCCTTTCTCTCTCAGCTGCCATGACAAGGCTGCCTGTGAGGCTCCCTCAGGGTTCCAGAAGACGAGAACCGCACCGCTGAGAGGCATGACACGGCCGAACCTGCAGATTGCATGCAAAAGGTCGGCAGGCGACACTTGCAATCCTAGCCGGGCGTCCGAATCCAGACTCCGAGCGTCGGTCGCCCACGAATCAGATCTCAGCACAACAAGACGACCAAGACCTGATTGGAAAAACGACCACCCTTCGGGTGAGAATAACAATCACGGCGATCAATTTAATTTCACATAATTGGCCTGAATGGTAAAGGACCAATCCAGCCAACCTTTGGCGATGACCAAGGTTTGATTGGAATCTGCCTCCATGGGGTACAGCGTCACCGAACGCATTCCGTAACACGTAACGAACAGCAGATGCAAATAATCGGACTCAATCTGCATGTCCACCAATTCATCATCGGTGTTCCCAAAGATCAGTTCGAAACCCGTAGGATTACAACGACACGGTTCGGTGCACGATGCACCACAGTGCTCACATTCGATGACGTCCCGATCACCGCCGCCGGCAAGTCGACCTCGTGGGTACCTCCCCATGTCGACTCCATAATTGAGCACCCCCAACGCGATTTGCTTGATGTTGTTGACACCCGACCGACTCCTCGCGTGTGCACGTGCCATCTGCACCGCTGGGAGCAGGTAACCAGTGCCGGAAGAGTCTGTCCGCGTACCGTCATTTCCCGGTGGAAACATGTCGACGATCAGCCTTTCCTTGGCTGGTGGGAACCAAGGTGCTGCGATGCGGGGCTGGTAATGCAATAGGGTGCAGTCGTGCATCGTGGGCTCCAGTACAGGCTGCCCCTCCTTGGGCATGTTTTTCGTACCGTCATTCCCCGGTGGAAACAGGTCGACGACCACCCCTTCTTTGCTCTTGCTCGAACCGATCGTTCCCTGAAGGACGCCAACGACCAGATAATCACTGTCAGTGCGGGATAGTTCATCGAAATAGAGACACATGACTTCGTCGGCAACCGGATCAACCGGTTTTTGAGCAACCGCCACGGCCAGCATCAAAATCCCGATACCGAGAACAAGGATTGAACGGACTCCAAACCATCGGCGAGTCGTGAGTGAACGAGACATGAGAGAACTCCAACGAATGTAGGCGATGAAAAGCACGACTTGGGCATCCGCAATCCATGTGCCAAGCATGCGAGCAGCGGTCTTTTCCACGATTCCAATGCGATCCAACCTCCCTTCGGATCAGTTTGAGACAACCGACATGCTCGTGAGACAAGACCATCCGTTCAAAGACGAAAAAACCTGGTGCCAAACAGATGCATCTCGCGACTGCCAACCGTGACGAGGCGAGGATGGCTGGTATTCGGACCTGCCGAGTAGAGTGGCCTGAAGGAACGGGCGGAGGATGTCTCACTCGCAGCAGGTGTGCTTCGCGTCCGTCTGCGGGGCCTTCTGGATCAAAAAATGGAGTTGCGCGGGCGTCGCAACCAGAACAACCGGCACGTCCGCTATTTTTTACCGTCATGATCCCTCTTTCACAGACAAACGTCAGTTCCGAGCCTAGAGAGGGTCAATAACGGCCGATTCATCCCGTACCGGCGGGGGTCGACCAATGTGGGAGGCCCGCGCTCGACTGAGCGGGTCGTGGTGAAGTTGGCTGTGGTGTGGGATTGCAACCAGCTTGGCAACGACTTTCTCTCGCGGGTTGAAGAATAGACGGCGGGGAAGCGCGGGCGTGTTTCCCCGCCGTTTTTCATATTTACGATTTGGACCGCTTCAATTGCGTTGCAGGTTGTGCGATCATGCCACAGCCGAGGTGGACATTGGTTGTGTGCGTTGTGAATCACAAAGTGTTCACACTCTTGGTCCGCTTCACCGACGTCATGCCGGGAACGACACCGTCTGGCTGGCTTCACTGACGCTTGATGCACACGCCTTGAATATCCGCCAGTTTCGAAACGCCGACTTACCAGATCTGGTACGGATCTGGATTGAGCATTGGTCGACGGCAGGTCCGCCGCCCTATGTGAACCATGCAAAGTATGAGCAGGCGGTACTGGCAAGAAACTTTTTCGACCCAGCAACGTTACTGGTTGCCGAATCAGACGGAACGGTCACTGGATGGTGTCATTTTGCGGCCCCCGAGGACGCGGCAGACGAGACCGTCGTTCATGCCCTCTGTTTGGCTGCTAACGCTGAACCAGCAGTCGGACTCAAGCTGCTCTCTGCGATCGAGCATTCACGACAGGCTACCTCGCATATTCGGATTGGCTTGGTTCGTGACGATCAGCGAGGCTACGCCGGACTCGAACCGATCGGTTTCGGGATTGGCATTCCCCTTTCGGATTACCGAACAAGTTCACTTCTCCAGCAAGCCGGATATACCCCGGGCATGGCCCACTTTCGAATGCTCGCGAGGGTCGATCAATATCGGCCACCGGTCAACCGTGCAGCTCTGCAGCATAGGCGAACCAGCCGACTGTCCTGCAGGCCAATCATCCCCCAGGAAAAAAGACTGGCCGCCTGTCTGGCTCATGTCGATCTCGAATCGGCTGAACTGCTTGATCAGCTTGGCTCCCCGATTGCCTCCGTTTTGATCTGGTTCAGCGATCCGGAAGCCGAAGTGATGTCCCCGACTGCGGCGATTCTGGACCTGAAAGCCCAACATGAACAGGGCAGGCTGCTAGCGGCGGAAAGCTACCTCATCGGCGCATTGGTTCATTCATTGAACCAACGAAATATCCAGACCGTAGAAACGGCCATCGATGGAGATCGCACCGAGCTGATCGAACAGCTTCAGAAGCTTCAATTCAAGGTCGTTGATGAGGGCACCTGTTGGGAAAAAACCCACTCAACAGCTTGATCTCCCGCCCACAGCGGGGCGGTTTACCGGCTGACTTGCCGATCCGACTGCGTTCACGGTCCTCCGAAGCTGGTTTCCCCAGCGGAAAAACACTCCAGCAGACTGGCAAGCCACCACCCCTGTGGGCCAATCGTTGCAAACAACTTGTTAAACTGAGTCCCCATTGAAGATTTGCGCAACCGCCCTTTACAGGATGACCCAAGTGACCCGTTGCATTTTCACAGCACTGTCCATCGCAGTCGCAATCTCTGCTTTCCACGACACCACCTTGGCACAATCTGCCGGAGATGCAAAAAAGATGGAATCGAACTCGCCTCTCCTGAAGCCTTGGACCGGACCTTACGGAGGTGTCCCCCCTTGGAATCTGGTACGACCCGATGAGTTCATCAGCGGCTTCGACGCGGCGATTGCCGCCTCAACAGCCGACATCGATGCGATCGCAACTGACCCCGCAGCACCGACCTTCGAGAATACGATCGTAGCAATGGAACGGGCCGGAAGAGCTCTCAGTCGACTCGAAGCGATGTTCTTCGTATATGCCTCAAACTTGAATGTCGGTGCCATCCCTGACATTGAGAAAGTCGTGGTCCCCAAGCTTTCCGAGCACGAAGACAGCATCTATCAAAACGAAAAGCTGTTCGCGCGGATTTCGGCGGTCTACAACAGTCCGGACATGAAGAACGGCACACTTGACCTTGCACAACGTCGACTAGTCGACGATCGCTACAAGACGTTTCTGCGGAAGGGTGCAAAGCTGAACAACAGTGAGAAGGCCAAGCTGTCACAGATGAATACGCGGCTGGCACGACTCTTTACCGACTTCAGCCAGAATGTGCTGGAAGACGAAAAGGGTTATGTCACCTGGATCAAGGATAAGTCGCAATTAGGCGGGTTACCCGACAGCGTCATCGCCGCCATGGCAAGCGCTGCCAAAGAGCGGGACAACAAGGCCGGAAAATGGGCCATTACCAACACACGCTCTTCGATGGATCCGTTCCTGACCTACTCCAGCAACCGCGATCTGCGCGAGAAGGTCTGGCGAAACTATTACAGTCGAGGCGACAACGGAGACAAGTACGACAACAACAAAATCATTGCTGAAATATTAAAACTCCGCGCCGCCAGAGCCAAACTGCTGGGCTACGAAACCCACGCGCACTGGCGAATGGAGCCGACCATGGCAAAGCAGCCGCAAGCTGCAATGGACCTGATGATGAAGGTCTGGCCGAAAGCCTTGGCCCGAGTGCGCGAGGAAGTCGCCGACATGCAGGAGATTGCTGACAGGGAAGGGAGCAAGATTGCAATCGAACCGTGGGACTATCGCTACTACGCGGAAAAAGTCCGCAAAGACAAATACGATCTCGATTTCAATGAAGTCAAACCTTACTTGCAACTTGAGAAATTGCGTGAAGGAATGATGTGGGCGGCAACACAGTTATACGGACTTCACTTTAAACAACTCAGCGGGATTCCTGTCTTCCACCCTGACGTGACTGTTTGGGAAGTAACGGACGCAGATGGCGATCACGTAGGACTCTGGTACTTGGACCCCTATGCGCGAGAGGGGAAACGCAGCGGCGCCTGGATGACGGACTATCGAGCTCAGGAAAACATGGGTAAGCCAATCACAACCATCGTTTCCAACAACTCGAACTTCATCAAAGGAACC
>Ga0315334_10001733_pt1 | contig 13537 bp, 10 predicted proteins | sample M150034915metaG_FD_205555 | JGI IMG/M metagenome (GOLD analysis project Ga0315334, IMG submission 205555) | Ammonia-oxidizing marine archaeal communities from Monterey Bay, California, United States - M1 500m 34915 | ecosystem: Environmental > Aquatic > Marine > Intertidal zone | place: USA... | reverse complement strand
GATTCCGGCTGCTGCTGCAATTGCTTTTTGTTCAAACCTTCCCATCTCTTTAAAAGCAATGCCTTGTGCTTGGATTGAAGAAATCAAAGTTTCGATTCTTTCATCTTCCTTCATTGTCAAGAGTTCAGTCGCTGACAGTTGAGTTCCCAAAATAGCATTTAACTTACCAGCAGCATCTGCCGCTCCGGAGAAGGTGTCAAATTTCTCTGCTAACCCTAAGAGCGCTGAAACCTCAACACCGGCGGCCTTTGCTTGTGATGCTAAGTTTGTGAACACTTTGGTTGCTCCGTTCCCGTATACTGCCAACGATTTGAGAGATTCCTTATATCCAGACATCATTTGTTTGGCTGTCATTCCAATAGACTTTCCGGTGAGAGCAAGTTGCTTGGTCAGCCTTGCGCTTTCAATACCGGACTTTCCGAGATTGATATTCATGAAGTTTATAACCTCACTAGATTCTCCTGCTCCAACGCCAAGTTTTTCTAAACCTGCCACTGTTGCGGCCAAGTTGTTCTGCGTTGCTGCTGATTCATTTTGAAACCCTCTAAAGCTTGAAAAGAGAGTCTCGAATGCTTTGCCTGAATCACCAGCAGATATTCCAAATTGACGATTGGCTGATGTTACCGAATTGATGCCTTCTGTATACATTCTTCCGGCACCAGTTGCACCAGCAAATGCAGCGGAAGCCTTATCTACAGCAAAAGCCATCTTTATTGTCTCTGACACCATAAGACCGATAACTGCTATTGATAGATTAGTGGGGTTGATTATTGATGTGAATCCATCCACAAGACCTTTAAAGCCTTTGTCGGATCTCATTGTCTTTACACTATCAATGAAAGAGTTAAACATCTTTGTGCTTTTCTGTGAGTAAATTCCCATTGCGCTTCCGAGACCTGTGGCAAAACTTGTGCCTTCTTTAAGTCCCTTTTTGTACATTGGACCCAATGCTGCGAATGCTGCCTGTCTTTCTCGCATAGCTTCAATATCTTCTCTTTTCAGCCCTATTGACTCAGCAATCTGGTCAAGCTCTTTTTCCCCAGCGCCATCGATCGCCCCCATCTGGTCCGATATCATCCCGAGAAGCTCTTCTTCCTGTTTCATTTGTGCTATCTTGTCGCCACGCAAGGATGCCATGTAAGCCTCATGAGCCGCCAACTCAGCCGAGGACTTTTTATATTCTTCTGTTGCGGCTTTGGCCTTATTTAAATCTTGAACCAACCTATTAAGACTCTCGGATTCAGCAGCAGCATCCTTCGTGGTCTGTTTAACCCCGAGCTTATCCGCTACAATCTTTCTTTCTTTATCGTCTAGCCCATCTATCGCAGCTAAAAGGTCTGTTGTTGATAGCGCCATCTATTATCCCTCTGTGGTGAAGGGCCAACGGAGACCCGTCAACGATTCAAACTCTCGTGATGCATTGGTAAGGAACCCTTCCGCTTTAATTGTTTGGGGATGACCTTTTCCAAATTCTATATAAGCATCTAGATAATCTTTTTGCCTTGCAACTGCTGTCGCATAAGCCTTCACATCTTCATACTCTCCTGTAATCTTAAATTTGGCGGTAACTTCCTCCTCCTCATTAAGATTAGCAACCATATTAACATCATCGCCGTACATGTATCTCAACAATTGTTTTGTCCACCAACCAAGAGCCTCATCATAAGTCTCGTTTAATTGGGTCTTCTTCTTTTCTAAATCAATAACTAACACGAACATCCCTCCATTCTCAGTAAATAGTTTTCATAAAAAAATGCCCACAAGGGCATCATCGTTTCTTGGACGCTTTGTCCATTGCTTTCTTTTCATCAGCAAATTGCTTTGCCATTCTGTCGCAGAACCAATTTCTTAGTCCAATTGGGAGGTTATAGATCTCGGTAAAAGACCAGCCTCCAAAATGCTTCATAATAAATATCTGCTCATAAAGAGCCTCAGAGTATTTAGCGTTCAGGCCAAAAAAAGTCCGTATTAAACGGAACCTCCAATTCCTGCTCAAAAGCACAGGAACCACATGTGAAAGGTTCTGTCACCCTAACATCTGGAGCGGCAACTTTATAACAAGCCTTGATATGCCGTGAATCAAGTGTTGGCATGTTATCAACATATTTATTAACAATTGTTTTATCATTGTGGCCTTCAATCGAAACGATCATAATCTTAAATTGATCGGTCATATTGGTCTCCAACATTTTCTTTTTCTTCTTATCGCTCATAAGTTTTGTGAGGAACGTTTCGTCTCTTCCGTCCAGCAGTTTAAATTCAATTTTAAACTTGGAAAATGGTGCCATTGTTTGAAAGTTTCCATTGCTCAATCTTTCAAGGCCCAATTGCTCGTTTGAAGATGACTCCATGATTTTTACGTCTTTTAGGTCAAAATTTAGCTCATCTTTTGCTCCGCATGCTGGACAAGAAACTCGGGTCTGATAATACCTTCCGTATCCTGAAACTCTTGCTGCAATTATAAGAGCGTTTCTATCTCCGACCAACAAATCTATTGCTTTGATCTTGGGATCGATTATCAAGGAATCCAACATTCTTTCGATTGCCAATCCTTTTTTGAGAAGTGTTTGGGAGGAGAGTATATCTTCTTCTTTGGCTGTCATGTATCTTAGTTCTAGAACTTCCATGTTGTGTGCTGGGTGATCTGTGGGATATGCTCCCTTTGATGGCAACTCAACAAATTCTGTGGGAGCCACAAAACTTAATGGATCAAATGCCTTTTCCACCATTGGTGGTGTATCATTGGAGTGTTGAACTTCTGGCCCTCCAAGCCTACTGCTATTTCTGCTCATTTATACCTCTTTGTTATGATAGTGTAGCGCTATCGTATGAAATTGTTATTGTTATATCAACCAAATCGTCTGATGAATAGTCTAAATCTCCAAACTTAACGGATTTTATCCATGGATTGATGAGTTTCCAAGTTTCGATTGCTTCTCCATCTGCTCCAAGTTGTTGAATTTGCCAACCGGACACATTGCCTATATTTGCACCAATTGCTTTTGTCTTACTGATTCCGTCGCTAGATCCGCCCAAATTATAGCCTATTTTGCTTAATTGGCTGTAAAGCCCTTTGCTGTTTCCAAATTCTTTGCTATCGACAATTGTTATATCGATGTCCGCCCATGTTACAATTCCGGGATACTTAAATTTATGATTGATAAGTTGGTATTCGTTGGATGTTATATCAAACGAAGGCTTTGTAACTGATTTCACCCAATACCAATTGGAATTAACCATAAACCTGAACTTTCGTAAAGGCTCTATTATGCTCTGCTGATCTGACCAAAAAGCCATCGTCTATCCTAGCTAGGTTCGAACTGAGTAACGTCCGTGGAACATGTAGCCCAGTCATAACGTATTGTCATCTCAACAGTTCTAAGATCATCACTGGAATAATCTAAATCTCCATACTTTGCTGACTTGATAAAAGGATTGTTAAGTAGCCATTGTTCAATTGGCGCACCTTCGGCATTTAAAATACTTATCATCATAGATTTAATAGCCGTGTTGGTAGCTTGTTCTTTAGACATTGTCTTCAATGAAGTCTCATTTGCTTTAATTATATAACCAGACTTAACAAGAAGTCCGTTTGTAAGCTTTACAGCATCAACAGAGATGGGATCAACCAGCGTCATGGAAACTTCATTCCACGAAACTCGACCAGGAAAATAAAATTTATTATCTAAATAGTTGTGCTCCACTTCGGAAACATCAAAACTAGGTGTTGTAACTGTTTTTGCCCACCAAAGAATATCTGTGGGTGCGCCAAGATCTGTAAGACCAGTTATCTGTACTTGAAATCTAAAATTTCTTTTAGGTTCCGTATCGTTTGTTGACCAAAATGCCATTATTCTATTCTCCTATAGTCGTTAATAATTAGTTCTTGCATTAGAATTCTATTCCTGTTTTAGTGATAATGAAATCAATTGCAATGAATTCTATTGCTCTTGCCGGCTTGATAAAGACTTGTGCATAAAGAATGTTTCGGTCAATAAGGTCCGGAGTTGTTGTGGTGCTGTCCAAAATCAATTTATATTCGCTTATCCCAAATCGTGACTTGGCATCTGCGAGGATTGGATCTGCTCCACTCTTGAAGCGATTCCATGTTGCTTGAACACTGTTGTCAAACAAGATGGTTTGAGCAACCTTTCCAATACGCTTCTTAAGATAAATCATAAGACGACGAACGTTTATTCTATCCAAAGCGGATGGGGTTTGTTGAAGGGTCTTTTGACCGAATACAACTGTTCCTTCTCCGGGAAAGTTTGCAATTGGGTTAATATTGATCTCATAAAGATCATCACGCTCTGCTTTTGTAAGATTTTCAATACCAGCAGAGACTTTGACGCCACCACAGGCCCCATTAGTGCTGGCACATCCGAGATATTTGATTCCACCGCGATTGAATCCTGCTGGAGCAAACCATGGAGCGCCTGAATCAGCATCACTCTGAGCGAGAACTCCGATACCTGCAACTGAAGAGGGAACACCAATTCCACCTTCGGAAGCTGCCAATCTAACTGGAGGATAATAAGTTGCTGCGTAGTTCGAATTATAATCTAGAGTACGAGCACTTGCAAGAACATCCGAAACAGATCCCAATGATTCCGTACCACCATCTTCATAAGGTTGCTTGAAACCTGAGTCGATGTCGATGATTGCAAGGTTATCTCCTCGCTCTTCTGACATATTAATTACCTTTTGTACAAGATCGGAATTTGTAAGACCGGGAACCGATGCAACATCAAATTGAACCAATTCTGGATCTTCGACAAGCTCTATTGCTTTATCAACAGAATAATACGCGTAATGGGTGCTAACTGATTGACCGTCCAACACTGTCACACTAGAGAATGGATCGACTTGTGTAATATCAAGACCATCAGCGCCACCGAAGAACGGAGCAGTGAAAGATCTAAATTCAGCAGTTTGAAGAAGAGCGTTTGTTCCGATGCCCGTTGCCGTTTCGGCTGTGGAAGCGACGTGTGAACCGGATTCATAATAAGCTTTTCCATCTGCAGCTACAATAACATCATCCATTGAAAACACAAAGGAATATTCGTATGTACTATTACTTTCGAAAATGTCTCCACCATTTGGTAGAGGTCTCAAAAGGTCTTTATAATCTTCCTGATAGTATACTGTATTTGGGCCGGTTGTGTCCGTGCTTCTTGCTTGTCGAATCCCTAGAGATTGTTTCTTGCTATAGTTTGTCTCACCATCATAAGTGTTTTGTTCTGTGAGTTCCAAACGAGGCCATTGCATTCGGATAACCTGACCAGCTTCGCCTAGACCATTGGTACCGGATGTTCCAAAGCCTGCACCCGTAGTGTTACCACCATAGAGAGCAGAACCCAGCGCGGGACCAGCCCAACGATAAGGGTTTGCTACTACCGGAGAAGATCCGGAAGTCATAATAAAATCTTTTGGCTTTGTTGGCCCGTAAAACCCAAATGGAATTTTAAGAGCATCATCACCCAGACTATTTTGCATTTCAACATAAACATAGTCAGAATTGTTTGGATAACTTCCATACAAATTATATTTTTTTGCAGCAGTATTCCATGTTTGATATTGATCTCCAATTCTTTTTGCTACATAATTATCATCTGATGGATCAAGGTTACAATTGCTGTATGTTTCGACTGCTTCACCGGCTTTGTTAACAATAATAACAGAAAAGCTTGAATTTGGATTTGCGTTCGTTCCTAAAGATAGATTGCTGATACGAACAGCATAGTTTTCATGAAAGAATGATCCCTCATGTAGAGAAACCAGTCGAAATAATTTTTGCATGCTCTCCGGAGAATAACCTGCGGGCGAAGCTGTTGGGTTTGGATCTCTATTGATAAACCAACCTGTCTTGGCTGCTGTCGCAACTCTATTTCTATTTGTCTGGTAAGCAGATCCGCTAACTAAAGGTAGCAATATCGCAAATTGTTTTCCGGTACCGGTAGAAGATGCCGCTGCCAACAATGCATTTAGACGAGTTTCATAAGTTTCACCTAAGAACTCTTTCTTGGTATCAGCAGCGCCATAGTTTGTGGTGACCAGTTTTTGAGGGTTCTTATTAATAGAACCGTTTCTAACCTTGCTCATTTCTTCTGAGAAGTTTAGGTTATGAGGAACCGAAGTACCAGCAGCCGAATGAACGTCAAGCTTGAACAGGCGGTCTCCACCAGAAATAATAAATACGCCTGCGGAAGATGTTGTTGTTGATCCCAATGGGTCTGCTCGGTTTCCGCTTAATGTTACTACGGAGCCTGTTGTGTAGATTACAGCAGCCAAAGAGCCTGTTACGCCAACCGCTCCGTTTGATGCACTTGGGCAAATGAATAAACCGTAAGCAAGATCGACTTCTGCCGGGTCTGTATCCAGGTCCCACCCAAGATTCCAGCCTGCTTGAACTGTGGTGCTGGTTGTCTCTCCGCCAAGTCTAATATATGTAACCGGTGATGTCTCGGAAGATAACCACGCTTTTGCTGCATACAATCCGTATGTTGCAACCTGTTCATTTCCATTTCTCCAAACGTCACTTGATCCGGCGCCAACGCCAGACTGAGGTTCTCCAAAAATTGAAACCATTTCTGATAAGTTTTTAACCTTAACTGGTTTTCCAATTGGTCCTGTTTTTGCTTGTCCTATAATTAAGACACCATCATCTTGTGGTTGATTAGCGATCTGACTCTGGTCGATCTCTCTAAGTTGTATACCCGGTGATATAAAATCAAATTTTCTAGGCATTAAAATTCTCCTTATAAACTATTACTCAACAGTAAATAGTATGTTGGTGGCGGAAAAGTAATTAGTCGCGATAATCGTCATTTTTCTTTTTCCACGGTATTTTATCACCGACAATAACCCTTTCTCGTGAAATTCTTATCTGAACTGCTGTCTCTCGAATAGTTATTTTTGGTCGTTCTCTATTGGGACCTTCTCCGATCAAGTATCCAAGCACTTTGATAGATACTTTTGTCTCAAACATTCTCTCTTCTTCACTTAAGTTAGTTGTGTTTTTGTTATAGGAAAAGTCCTGTTGAATGAACGCTTCATATTGATTCCCTTCGTGTTTAAACAGAAAACTATTAAGTCCACCGGTTTTTGTTATAAACGGCTGGATCAAATCATTCATTTGTTGCTGATATTCTGTTCTTATTGTTATCGAGTACATAACTGTAACGTAAGTTGGAACCGGTATTGTTATTTCTTGATATACAATCTTCTTATTGTCTCCACGACCTGTACCATCAACTGTTTTAAGTTCTCGCGATTTATCTGCATTTGCAAAGTTTCTTGTTTTCTCTTGTTGTATTCTCTTCATAATTGTAAGAGAAGAACCTCCTTTGTAATCGCCCTGCTCTATTAGGTTTGCTTGAACTGATCCCTTAAATGCTGGGTCTTTTGCCATAGAATCTCTGTTTATTGTGATAAGGGGCAATTTGAGTTTGCCAACCTTATCTCTTAATTCTTTGTTGTTCTTAATTTGAAAGGCTCTCTCTGTTCCAAGCCACAAAACCGGAACCTTCTTCTCTCCTTGATTTGTGTTTGTAGATAGATCTAGTGATTGATCGACCCACTTGAATATTGCGCCATCAATGGTTTCGATTGATGAAGGTTCAAATGTTTTTATTTTATCCGGCATCGAAAACTCCCTCTCTGGCTCTTATACACTCGGCTTGTATCTCAAATAAATGCTCTGGTTGTCCAAAGAGAAGCTTTGGTTCGTTGAGTTTTACAATCTCATAGAATATTTCTCCGTATCGTACGAAATCTCCCTCTCTTACATATAGATCTTGATCTTCTGTTAATCTTCTTTTGTGAAATTTAACATTAACTTTTGTTGATTTGTCCAAAGAAACATTTTCCATGAATGTTGACTCGATACCTTGAAATTCCACAAGAGCATAGACCCTCACCGGAGGAAGGAAAGTTTTCTCTATCGCTTCTCCGTATAATGGATGATAGTTTGTGTGTTCGATGTCCAAAGGGAAATACAAAATCTGCTGCCCAACAACTCTTTCGATGACCTCATCATTGATTTGTTTAACCAAGTCTCTCTCCTTTTTCCCAAAGAACATTGGTGGCGGGGGAGCATCGGGTTTTTTCCATTTATTATCTTTTGACATTCATTATCCTCTTATTATCTTAACTTTCATTCTTCTTTTATTCTCTGAGAGAGATCCTTTGTGCTTCTCTAGAAGATTATGGATTCCTTCTAAAGCTTTATCTTCCATCATCTCCGGAGAAACATTCTCTATCAGGTCAACACCCGCTTTCAAGTTTGCTGGAAATTCATTTTCTAGTTTTACATAAACCGGAACAGCCAATGTATCATTGTCGACCGTGACTAATCTGTATGCCTCATCATATGATAGTTCATCATAGTCAATTGTAATCGCCGGAAGTTCCTTCCCCAACAAGGAATGAATAAAAACTTTTTTTAATTTCTCATTCATAAAGTATTGGTTGAATACATTTGCCAAAAGGGAGGAGATCTTCTTTATTCGTTTGGGGAATTTAGCTATAACCTCTTCTTCTGACGTATCTTCTCCCAACATGTCCGTTGCCATATTTTGCAAATCAAAATCCATTATTGTACTGAACCTTGCGCTGGAAGTATATTCCTCACCTTCATCATCTTCTCCCTTCTCTATCTCTTCTTCGTCCCACCATAAGCCAGTGGTTCCATCGAGAATACCATACTTTTTAAGAATAATGTCAAGTATATAATCCTCGCTGACGAATATCCCATCTTTCTTTAGATGCTTTTCAATTTTCATATTGACGGACCCACTGATTCTATCGTAAATTTCTTTAAGATAAGGTAAGACCTTTGTAATTGCGGCACTAATCTGTTCAATGAAGATAGAATTGATGGCTCCACCAAAGATTTCTTCACATGCCCCTTGTCTATAACGAACAACACCGGTATATCTATTGTCCCCAACAAATTCTAAATCAACAGCTTCCACTTCATCATAGCTTACTGTCTCCCAATTTCCGGAAAGATCTCCGTTTTCTGCTAGTTCTCCGATGACCTCATCAATAGAGAGTTCTTCTCTAAGATCAAATGAGTCTTTATTCGCGTCTGAATTAACCAGTTGTCCAACTAAGTTAAACTGGCAGTACATTTCAAAGTTTCGTATCATGGGTTCACCTGAATACGAATCCTCATCGACAACAATCTCAAAAGTTATAAGGTTTCCTGTATTCGCTGCCAAAGAAGCAACAAGAGCGTCAGCTTCCAATCTCAGCCTATCTGTTTCTGATATTCCCCGAGACATCATGATGGTGTTTTCCATCTCTTTATCATACAGAACACCTCCATGAAAGTCCAAATCTGGATTGATCTCTGAAAACAAATTAGGCAGAACATCATCTACTTGATACTTTGCATCCTCGTAACTTCCTCCGTATCTGGTGAACGAAGACATATCAATCTCGCCTGATGGAAATTTACTGATAATGTTTTCAATCTTGGTTTTTTGCATGTCTGCTAATTTCTTGTAAATGTAAGTATCAAAATCTGGTGTTTCTTTACCATAGATTTTACCCTGTGGTGAAGCTATACTGATTGGCTCTTCCTTATTCTCTGGATCATGAAATGCTACATTTTTAATTCTTATTCTAGAATCTGGCTCCAGACCTGCAACGTTGCGGTCAACATCAAAAAAGATTTCTTCATCTCCCATCTCGTCGAGAGCTTCTTGTGTGGGAGGAATACCAGCCATCACAAACTCTTTTGCGGGGACAGAATACACGATCATCCCGTTTCCATAGACTTCTGATAATGCACAGATGTTATATTCGTCATAACTATCTTTTCCTTTTTTATTAGGCAGGTTATGACAAGATCCTATCTCTGCGTGATCCGACATCCTAAAAACATCCATCGGGTGTCTTGATAGAATGAAGTATTGTGTTTGTAGAAAATCTTCATAATTCTTTGAAAGTTTTTCCATTCTTGTGCCATCATTGAAATAATCTCTAGCTTTGTTAATTTTTTTGATAAAACTATCTTCATTTGTGAGAAACACTTCCTCAATGTTATGGTTGGCATAGTCGCCACCACCAAAATATTTTGCAAATCCGGAATAGGTATAATTACTGATCTTTATAGCTTCTTTATGTCGTTGTTTTAAAACACTCTCAAGTTTTTCTAATTCTTCCTCTGTTTGTTCATTTTTTGGAGCTTCGTAAATCTCTTCATACTTATCCTCTAACATTCTGATCTCAGCATTGAGTTCTCTTTCTTTCTCTACTTGCTCGCCTAGTTTAGTTGTAAATTCAATCATTTTATTGAACAAGCTTGCTGGCTTGAAAGTTTCGACCTTAGTTCCGACCCTTACTATTTCTTTGCCGTCCTTCATATATCTAGAGACCTTTTCAATCGGTTTCGATACAGTGAACCTCACAATTTCAGAAGTTACACGTTCAGGTTTTCCATCAGCACCCATGACCGTCACGGTCTCTGTCTCATCAAACTCTTGATCTCCGACCTTAACTTTCTTGCCGGTCTTTCTTTTAACTCTTTTGTTCTTTATAACTTCGTCTTTAATGATGTTGACTTTCCATCCAAACCTCTTAAGAAGATCAACAGCGTTGCCAAAGTTGGTCTCCGGATCAATAGTTTTATATTTCATTATTTTTCTATAGGAGTCCCCGAAGATGTCGCCAAACGGATAGTCTTCAATTGGCGCATCCATGGCATCTTTAATATGAGAAGCTTCATCCTCTGTTGCTTCGGAGATAAACTTTCTCCAATTTTCCATTATCAATTTCATAATTTACCCTACAAATATAGTTAGTGGGGATTCGTTCATGATAGCTTTAGCATTTTCTGTCATCCCCTTATCGCTCTCAAGCAACTTTGGATAGGTCAACTCATCCAATACCGTTTTTAATTCGTCTCTGAGTGCTGTTTGTTCTTCTTTTGCTTGAGATAAGAGATCTGATGCGTTTAGGGAGATGGTATCTCCGGGAATTGGAACATTACCACCAAACTTGCCTCTAATCTGGCCGAGAGTCTCTTTAGATAGAGCGAGAGAGAAGCGTCTTATCCATTGCTTTCCAATTGAGTTAATACTTTCATAAGGAATGTTTTCAAAAGGAAGAGTGTTCATGTTGTTGATGCCATTTTGACCAGACTCAAAGTCGTCTTCCCAAATATCACCAGATTGTACAGAAAACTTGAACCAAAATTTGTCCGGTGTATAGTAATCTCCGGGCATTGGGAAGATTCTCAACTTGTTATCGATGATCTCATAAGAATAGTGAGAAGTTCGAGTGTATAAGGCATCCTCAAATTGAATTGCTTGCATCTTATTTTGCCACACTGGTACAACTTGCCAACTTGAATCGTCCGCATACTGTCCATAGGTGTTCATGTTTCCAACAACCGACAAACCTCCATAATAGCCATAAAATCTCCACATTTGATTGGGTGTTTTATAGAACATGTCTCTGATTTTTATTCTTTTATTACCAACTTTATTGTAGAAAGGCATTGAAGCGCTTGTAGCAGAAGACGAGACGATTGCTTGAAGATCATAGTCTTGTTTATTCTTAACGGGAACAAAAGAAGCAGAATAGATTGGTGTTGTTCCACCTCGTCCGGCTTCGGTTGCAAACTGTTCGCCTATCTTAAAGGCAGATACAAAGGAAAACTTGGGATATTTCAGTTGGATGTTTGATCCGCTTAAAGCATCCCCTGTTGCTATTTGACCGGTGTGATCGAATGAGCCGGTTGACCCTCCGAGAGCAGATCCCAAGATGTTCTTGGATTGGTGTATATTAAGAAGATAAGAATATTCTAGAACCGCATCTTCGTAATTTGCATAAACATTTTGTTCGGTTAATTCAATATCTAAGACATCGCCACCTAATCTTTTATAGGTAAAAGCAACCTGTGCGACTGCTCCGGACAAGAATTCCTCTGAGTCTTTATATACTCCAAGAGGTAATGCTCCGGTTACACTTAAGATGGTTCCCGTTACCGGTAAAATTATTGCGCTTGTCTGCGAGGTTGGTGTTAAAGTCGGCAATGCCATTATAAATCCTCCAATTCACAATAAATAGTTTTAACTAAGGGAAAGCCTCTACTTGACGGGCTTGGTTTTGCGAGTGGTTCTTCTTTTTGTTGTTTTTTTTCTTTCTGTTGAAGTTGTTATGGTTCCGGCTTGGCGTTGTCTCTCGGCTTCTGCTGCGAGCGCTTTCATTTCTTCTTCTCGCTTTAATCTTGCTGCGGCTTCAAGTGCTTTTTTGTTGTCCTCTTCAAGCCTCGCCCTTGCTTGTTCTTTTTCTATTCTTTTGTTCTCCTCTGTGGCCTTCCTTCTTTCGAGAAGTCGTTTCTGTTTTGGTTTCATATAAGGTCTCCATAAAATCTGTAATATAAATAGTTTTAAAATAAAAAACCCCCCAATCCGAAGAGAGGAGGGTTTGTATTAGGCGATGTTAAATTTTATTTAACCTCCGGTTTGTCCAAGTAGACCTTCAACAATTACAAGGCCGTACATATCTGGGCGAACCATCTTCTTACCGTAACGAGTCATGACACCTTTACGGGGCACGAAGTCTTCTGGTCCGAAGATTGTTGGAGTAGTTTGTAGGGGCACGTAAGGTGCGTATACATAACCAGACTCAAGGAAAGAACTTCCTTTACGTCCAACAAGAATAACATTACGAAGGAAGTAAGGATCAACGATAACGTCAAACTTACGGTTCAAAGAACCAGTTTTGACTGCACCGATGTCACCTTTGTCAGCATCCGCTGTAACATTTGCGCGGTATCCAGCAGTAAACTCAAGGATGTTAGCAACTTCAGGACCACAAACAACAAAGTTTGCTCCACCACGAAGTGTCTTACGATGAATTTGAGCGGAAACGTCATTGATGGTCTCAATGAGAGTCTCATACCATTCACTTACTGTTCCAGTAAAGTCAGGAGCAGCAGCAGAAGCGCCTATTTCAACACCAGTATCTCGCTTAACGAAGAGTCCCGGAGAACGTGACCAATAATATACAGCAGCTTGTGCGCCATTGATAAGGTCACCAAGAATCTCACGATCGATCTCAAGAGCAATTTGCTCAGAAAGAATAGAAGTCAATTCAACTTCAGCATCAAGATTATGATATGCATTCAAGTCTTGACCCAATTCTGGAGTCCACTTAGCTTTAAGCTTCTTGGTTCCAGCAGTAATCGCAACTGAATCAACTTTAATGTTAATTTCTGGGATTTCTGTTTGGTTCTCAAGTGGCCATGATGCTCCACCAACAACCGCTCCGATTGAAGATGCTCCAACATTAGCGATACCGTCAGTCACAGGGAAAGATGCTGTTACAGTTGTAAGAGCAACACTGCTAAGGTCTGTAGTACTGAATGTAGGAACTATTATTAACAATCCGGTAGAATCTTCTTGAGATATACGACGAATTTGTGCACCGCCTGTAGATCCAAAAGCGCTAGCACCAACACCATTAGAAAAATCAATGTCTTGATACATGTCTTTGCTAAAATTAGTAAGTCCTGACTCTA
>Ga0315334_10001732_pt1 | contig 13541 bp, 9 predicted proteins | sample M150034915metaG_FD_205555 | JGI IMG/M metagenome (GOLD analysis project Ga0315334, IMG submission 205555) | Ammonia-oxidizing marine archaeal communities from Monterey Bay, California, United States - M1 500m 34915 | ecosystem: Environmental > Aquatic > Marine > Intertidal zone | place: USA... | reverse complement strand
CACTTGTTGCGCGTGCCAGGCACTACCATTCTCGTCGGTTGCTCCACGATTGGTGCGTTCTTTTCTGACAGTAAACTGCTCATTGGCTGCTCTAAAACTGTTGCCTACTTTACAAGTCCGCATCGTGGCGTAGCCTGCTCTGTTAAATACAGCACCCATGGTAAATTCCGCCATATTTGGCGGCACTAATTGGGGATTTCCAACATGTGGGTTTCTACGATTTTTGCCTTGGTCAGGAATGTGCCAAACGCTGCGACCAGACATAATCATATGCCGCGAGGGTGTGCACACTCCGCCAGCCCAAGCACCCATGTGATAGGCACCGTCAAAGACCATTCCACTCTTGGCTAATTGATCCAAGATAGGTGTGTCGAGTACCGATTGTTTGTTATAGATTTGTAAATCCCAGGGAGACTGATCATCGGCCAAAATAAAGAGGATGTTGGGTCGCTGCGGTGGCGCCTGCTCGGCAGCGGATAATTGCTGGTCAATGTGGCCAATTGGAAAGATGAAGCTAATCAGTAATCCTATGGTTAAGCAACATGCTGGTTTGGGCATTCGAAGGTTCTTTCTATTTGAGGCGGCAGAAAAGATTCAATTCTGTGCTTAATGGTTGTGCTCTTTTTTTAGATGCTCAGGTAGCTTGAATCCACCAGCTTCTAAAAAGTTCACGAGGTCGATGATTTCATCGGCGGTCAACGTATCCAATAAACCCTGTGGCATCGGAGATAATCGCGCGGGAATGATCTCATCGACAGATTTTTTTGGTAGTTTTTGAATGACTGTTGGAAGTAAAAGATTTGCCACGATGTGATATTGGTCGGCGGTTGTCTTCACGATCACTCCCGAGAGGACTCGACCATCACGCATAATCAACTGCTGGACACGATATTTTTCATTGACGTCTTTGGATGGTTCGATGATTTGTTCCAGCAGTTTTAGGCCTTTGAATCGTTTGGAAACATCAGCGAGTTCTGGACCGAGGTTAATGCCGTGACCGCCTACTTTATGGCATTGATGGCAGCGTGCTTTCATAAACGCGTCCATGCCACGCATGATGGTTGCCTCATCCTGATTTGTGACAACCGTTTCAAAATCCGTCATTTTCCATTGTTGAACAATTGTAGGTTTTTGCGCGGCTAGTAGTTCCTCAGCCTCCGCAGTTGTTTTGCCAACGACTAAGATTCCTTTCATGATCACCCAGTGTCCGGGAAATGTGCAGACGTATGGGTAAACACCTGGTTTGTCAGGTGCCTGAAACCGAAAAACATGAATTCTTGTCTTACGAGTCGGTCCGATCATCGGTGAAGCTTCTATAATCAGGTGTTTTTTGGACGTAGGGACGAAATCTGAATTCGCATTTTTCGGATCGCGTGCCATTTCATTAGCTGCTAATCCAACTTCGGCCAGTGCGTCTGGCTGTACAAAAACCATATTGTGATCTGTAGCGTCTTCATTGGTGAACAGTATTTTTAGTGGCTGGCCAACAGTCGCCGTGATTTGTTCCACGGAAAATCGCATCCTCTCTGGTAAGCAACGGATCTTAACGCTTTGTAAGTTCTTCTGTGAGTCAAACTGTGCTTGCTTGGCACCGACGCTAGGCTCTTGGAGATTTTGAGCTTGTGAGGCACGCCGCAACAGTTGTTGTACAAAGGTATTATCCGAGTCTTCCCAGTGTTGCCGCATGGTGTGTGAATTAAGCGAGGAGGCAACCGCATAAGCAAGATGACCACCGAGCGGATGATCGGCCACTCCGAGCATTGCAGTCAATGCTTCTTGGGAACCAATATACGAAGCAGCAATCGCGGCTTGCATGCGTACGATGCTATTGGAATCGTTGGCAGCTTGGTTTAGCAGTTCAATGCTATCAGAAATGATTGGGTGCCAATATCGAAGTTGTTCCACTGCGGCCGCACGAGCATGATGGTCTTCGCATTTTAGCAATGCTCGTAACAGATCGGGAGTTGTTTGACCGATGTTGCGATAAATCCAGATGGCTTCGATTTGGTGGTGTCGAAAACGAGGGTCCGCCGGATCGAGGGCATTCACCCACTTGTCGAGAGATTTTTTGACGGCATTTGAATCATGCATTCGCAGTTCACGTTTTGCCCAATAACGGTATCGATATTCAGGGCGTTTATGGATATCCAAAAGTTGCTCGATTGAAGCGTCTGCGATTTTAGGTGGATCCTGTAGCGGCTTACCTTTAGTAGTGATTCGCCAGATTCTTCCGGAATGCCGATCGCGTCGTTCGTCTCTTAGTGAATACTGTGCATGCCCCTTGACCGGATTGTACCAATCGCAAAGATACATCGCTCCCCGCGGACCATATCGCAAGTCAACAGGAATAAAGCTTAGGTTTTTTGAGAAGATCAGATCACCAACATACTGCTCATCGTAGCCGAAGGCGGTTTCATTCCATTTGTGAATTTCGACTCGATTCGTTGGCTTATAACGTACCTTAATAAACCCTCCTTGAAGTTCGTCTGGAAACGTGTTGAAATCCACAAATTCAGCACCACATACGCCTGAATAAGCTCGCAAGCCAGCAGGTCTTGGGTTTTGTTGTGGATAAGGAGGATCTAATGCATGAAAGGCCGCGGCGAACACCGGATGACTTGCTTGGTGTTGTCCCCAGTCATCAAAGGTCACGCCCCAAGGGTTGGTGCTAGGGTAAGTCCCAAAGCTGAGGAGTTTTTGGTCGCGCGGTTGGAATCGAAACCAGCCACTGTTTTGTTGTCTGATTGGGCCATAGGGTGTTTCGACTTGAGAATGATGAAATATTGATTCACGAAAAATAAGATCGCCATCTGGTGTCCAGGCGAAGTCGTGCAAGGCATGATGCGAATCTTCGGTACCAAATCCAGAGAGAACAATCCGCCGCAGATCGGCTTTTCCGTCACCATCGGTGTCTTTAAGGAATGTTAGATTTGGCATTTCTGAAACGTAGACACCACCATCTCCGAATTCGAATGAAAGTGGAATATGTAAATCGTCCGCAAAAACTGTCGACTTATCAGCTTTTCCGTCACCGTCGGTATCTTCTAAGATGACGAGTTTGTCATTCGGTTCATTGCCTGGGTATACGTGTGGATAGGTTTTGGAACAGCTAACCCAGAGTCGACCTTGGGAGTCCCAACGCATTTGAATGGGAGCGGCGATATCGGGGAATTCTTCTTCACCGGCGAATAGGTTTACATCAAAACGTGGGTCGACAATGAAGGATTTTAATTCATCTTCAGCCGACATCCAACGATTTGCGCCGCGACTTTGTGTTGTGTCCGGCAGCGGTGGAAGGTTCGAATCGTCAATGATTTTTGCTACATTTTTGCCTTGTGTTAAATCCCAAATGCGTTGGTTACGGTTGGCGACGAGTAAATCAAAATTGCGCATGGCGGGCAGGAAGTCAAGATAGCCGTATGTCTTGCTGCGACCGCCAGTGTAATAGAAAGTGTTTAATGGTCTGAACCGCCTGAAGAACTGTTTGTTCTTGTCAACAACGGTTAGTCGCACAGCTTCGTTGAGTTTGGGCAGCGGCATTTCACATAGCGATTCGAACATGAGCTGCCCGACAAGTTTATAACCAACAGCGTTGAGGTGACAGCCATTGATGGTCAAGTCGGTCGTGGTATTACCCATGGCCTTTTCTGTTGGTGTGAAAAGGTCCACAAAGCCAACGTTTAGTTCAACGGCGATTTTTTGGATCGCTTGGCTATATTTCCGCAACTGATCGTTGTTGAGAGTAGCTGCCAAAACGTGGGCTGTGTTTTCATTGGCTGTTGGGCTGAGTAAGACAATTTGCGGCCCAGAAGTCCCATTGAATTGTCTCGTTTGCAGGTCGCTGATGTAGGCTTTTAGAGACTCTTTGAATTTCACTAAACCAGCGTTTCCTTGAAATGATTCGTTGAATCCAAAGGACGCAATAATCACGTCCGCTTTTTCGTGAGTCAAATGCTGTATCGTGTCAGCGAAGTTATCTGGTCGAGGCTGTAGGTCAGCGGTATCAGCGGACCAGGCGAGGTTACTAATGGTTAACTGCTGCTCTGGGTGTGCTTGTTGGACGTAGGATTCGAAATAACCAAAATGCTGTGATCGGTCTAGTAAGTTGTTTCCGATCAGCGAGATGTGTGTTGCTTTGTTTAGCGTCAGTGGGAGTTTGGTTGTCGTGGTCGTCTTTTGGGGAGCGCGTGGAGCGGATTGACGATAGATGCCATACTGGCGATAGTCGGTGTCAGCTGGTTGTGTGGGTTCTTGGAGCGCTTTCAGGGTCACTGGACTAAGCGTAGCGACCGTGTCCGTTTTCGGTACGTCTGTAGTGGTTAGATTACCTCCGAAAAGAGATTTGTGGTTCATCGCAATTACCATGACAGTAATGACAAACATGGCGACGGTAATTGCGAATAAACGTGATCGGTTGTGCACGCTGAAAGTCCTTTAAAAGAGCTTGGTCAGAAAAGATCACCCGCTCGGTTATTTGAGGAGTGATCAGTAAGTGTTATGATAGCGTTTGCTATCCGGCAAATAAATCACCTACCTATCGATTTATCGCTCGCGAGAAACCACTAGTTTCCGAAAGACCCATGTATGTTTACGTTGCAAAATTTACGAAGTAAGAGTGAAGTTGGGCGACGATTCACAGCTGCCTGTTGGTTTATCGGTATTGTCCTATCGACTATTGCGTTGCTGTCACAAGACTGTCGTGCCGAAGCTAAGAAACCTGTGAATATAATTTTCTTAATGACGGACGACCAAGCTAGCTATTCTCTAGGTTGTTACGGCAATCCCGATGTGAAGACGCCTAACATTGATCAGTTGGCTCGACAGGGAATGATGTTTGATCGGCATTACACCACAACAGCCATTTGCATGGGCTCGCGCGCGACTGTCATGACCGGTTTGTATGAGTACCGACATGGTTGTAATTTTGATCGCGGCCCGCTAGCCGAAGAATTTTGGCAGCAATCCTATCCAAATTTATTACGGCGAGCTGGATACGTGACCGCTTTTGCAGGCAAGTTTGGTTTTGAAGTGGAAATGGAAGGTGAGTCGAAAACGGTTTTACCCAGCTATGATTTTGATGTTTGGGGTGGTGGTCCAGGGCAGACAGATTTTAAGACAGCGAAAAATCCAAGCATGACGAAATATGCCAAGGCGTATCCTCACGCGAGCAGAGCCTATGGTGCATTTGGAGCGGATTTCATTAAGGCCGCGGCCGCTGGAGATAAACCATTTTGTTTGTCCGTCAGTTTTAAGGCTCCGCATCGACCAGTTCAGCCTGACCCTATGTTTGACGGTGTATACCAAGGGGCAACATTTTTGAAACCTGCGAATTATGGCCGCGAGTTTGGACAGCATTTTTCCAGGCAAAGTCGCCAAGGTCGACAATATGAACGGTTTGATAGTTGGGGTTACCGCGACCAATATGACGAAGTCATGGCGAAGTATCACCAGTTGGTGTACGGTGTCGATGTTGCGGTGGGGATGATCATGGAAGCAGTGCAACGTTCTGCTGTAGTAGATAATACGGTCATAATTTTTACTTCGGACAACGGTTATTTTTGTGGATCGCATGGTTATGGTTCTAAAGTGTTGCCCTATGAAGAGGGGTCGCGCGTACCACTGATCATCGTGGATCCGCGGCACGCCAATTCGGGCAGGAATATTCGTTGTCAAGAAATAACAGGGAGCACCGACTTTGCGCCGACAATTTTGGATTTAGCTGGAGTACGGATCCCGCGGAATATTGACGGCCGTAGCTTGCTACCTTTATATGACCAACCCCAAAAGCCAATTCACGAGTCGCTACAGCTCATCAATGTCTGGGGGCCAGCAGCGTGTCATAGTTTTGCCGTTGTAACGAAACAACATAAATATATTTATTGGCCTTGGGAAGAAGATGATTTTAAACCAACTGAGGAGATGTACGATATTCCAAACGACCCATTGGAATTAGTAAATATTGCTGAATCACCGCTGAGAGAGGCAAAAATCCCAGCCCTGAATCAAATGCGGGAAATTTATGCAGCAGCAGTCGGCGACTGGAAAACAAAGGCATTTCACAAACATGGGTACTCGGAATATGGACCAATTTTTGACCGCGATATTCCATGGAAGTGAAAAATGGGTCAATTTTAGAATAAATTTCAATTAAGTCGCCACGACGGTGATTCCGAAACATATAATGGAGAATTAGTCGACTTCAGGAGCACACGGTTGTAATTATCTGGCCTAACATGAAGCTAATGCAACGAATAAAATCTATAACTCGCCTCTCCTCGCTTTTGATGCTCGCATTCATTAGCCTTTCTGGGTGTAGTCGCTTGGGCGAACCAATTGCTCAGATGTTGCCTGCAAACGAGGATCCTCTCATTATTACTTCGGCTGTTTCTCAGACATCGAATTCAGACGCGGCAGTTGTTGTATCAAATCAATCATCACCATCCGTCGTAGGTACTGCTGCTGCATTGAAACCTGAGGGGTTCATCCAAGTGGATATTGATAGCGAATATGGTGCAATGATGGTTGTCGATGATCTAGAGGAAGAGATGGATTCTTTAGATATGGCCGAGTATGTTGCTGAGATCGATAAACTCAATAGCATGGCAGCAGAAGAAGAGGTATACGGTGGTGATCGGGGAATAACACCACTCGTTTTTGGCGAGGACTTCGAAATGATGATTCGGGATATGCCCAAGGAGGATCCTGTCATTGCCGAGCGAGTTGAGCTTAAACGAAGTCCAGCTATTATAGAAGAATACATGGCGTATTACGGGTATCGTGGTGAAACGATGCAGCGACAAGAAAGTCGCACACCATCTCAGCGGTCGCGTAAGGCTGCGCAGCAGAAGACTTACCCAAACATTCGCGACTACTTAAAGAATCGCTCAAATTAGTCGCGCCGCATAACTTCTTTACACATCCGATGGCCATGTGCTGGGCGTTAGTGTTTGGTGCCAAGCAAGCGGATTTGATCAAAATCGCCGGTGTCGTCAAAACTGCCGATTCCAATTTGGCCAAAGACAAAGGTCTTATCTTTAGTAGTCATGATCGGTTTTTTCATATCATCAAAGAACACCTTGATTGTACCAAGCCTAATGTCTCGTTTAATTCGGACGTGATGCCAATCTTTGCTCCAGTCGGTACCGTCGGTGCGTTTGGTGGCAATACTTACGCGAGGTTTACCATTCACAAGAAATATTGAGTTAGCGTGGTCGTCTGCTTCGCGGCCTAGGTGGACATAATAAAAATGTGAGGGGTCTTGATAGCCAAAGAACAGACATAGATCTTGATGACCATAGACTTCTTGTGTTGAACGCATTTGTACATCGAGTTGAAAACTAGCGACAGAAATCTCTTTGAGTAGGGCAAAGTTAACTGGTGAACGCACCGGTGGTTTGTATTGGCTGTCTTTAAACATCGAGTAAAAGGAACTACCGTTTTCCTTAACGACTTTCCAAGCAGTGTCATCCGTTGGTTGCCAGCGTGAGGCGTCGTTGTCAAAATCTTCTCTAAGGAGATTCACTGGGCTAATCGTCTTAACGATATCTTTGAATATTTTACCAACACGCCGATCTTCTGGTTGGTTCGCAGTATCTTTGCTATCATTGTTGTCAACTGCAATGAGGGCATTATTCATACAGCTGCCGAGCAATAAGTTTAGTAATGTAGCGCTGGCAAGCAGCCGTCGTGAGAAAAAGCTCATGATCTGTATTTTCCCAATAAATCTATCTATAAAGTCAAAAAGTGAATTACATGTACCGACACGTCTATTATCTATTATTTGTTGTTGGTTTGATAGGGTTTGGACACCGAACGCAGGGAGCTGAGTCGGTTGCGGCAGCGACTGTGTTGGACCGCCCAAACATTTTGATTGTCCTGACCGACGACCAAGGTTGGGGGGATTTAAGTCTCAACGGGAATAAGAACTTAGAGACGCCGCACATAGATGCGCTGGCAGCAACGGGGGCTCAGTTTGATCGGTTTTTCGTATGCCCAGTCTGCTCACCAACTCGTGCTGAGTTTTTGACAGGCCGCTACCATCCGCGTGGTGGAGTCTTCAGCACCAGCGCCGGCGGGGAACGACTTGATCTGGACGAAGTAACGATTGCCGATACCTTTAAAGCAGCAGGATACGTAACCGGAGCCTTCGGTAAGTGGCATAACGGAATGCAATATCCTTATCACCCAAATGGCCGTGGGTTTGAGGAATACTATGGATTCACGTCTGGCCACTGGGGTCATTACTTTGACCCGGTACTGGAACACAACGGTGCATTGGTGCGCGGCAGTGGTTTTTGTGTTGATGACTTCACCAACAAAGCGATGGAATTCATCGAAGACAGTGTCAAACAGGACAAGCCGTTCTTTGCTTACCTGCCGTACAACACTCCGCATTCGCCAATGCAAGTGCCCGATCGTTTTTGGAAGAAGTTTGATGGTGCAGAACTTGGACTGAGAAATCGTGATCCCAAAAAGGAAAACGTCCAACACACTCGAGCAGCTCTCGCCATGTGCGAAAACGTCGACTGGAACGTTGGACGTTTGATGAAGAAACTTCGGAAGCTGGGAGTCGCTGATAACACGATTGTCGTCTTTTTCCATGACAACGGTCCCAACGGGAGTCGCTGGAATGATGAGATGCGAGGTCGAAAAGGCTCCACGGACGAAGGAGGCTGTCGCTCACCACTGTTCATCAGTTGGCCCGGAAAGATCAAGCCTGATACGTTTGTGACTCAAATTGCTTCCGTCACCGACCTCCTCCCTACGCTAACTAATATGGCTGGCATTAATCTGATTGGTGAAAAGCCGCTCGATGGTATGGATGTATCCTCATGGATTGCTGACCCACAAAAGGAACATAACAACCGAATTATCATTAACGCCTGGAAAGGCAAAATCAGTGCTCGTAATCAACAGTATCGTCTGGACAATGTGGGTCGTCTCTACGACATCACAAAGGACCCGCGGCAGGACAAGAATATCATTGACCAACAACCTGAAATCGCGAAACTACTGAACCAGGCTGTTGCCAACTTCAAAACAGACGCATTACAGGATTACAACACCACTAATGATGGACGTCCGTTTGTAATATGCCATAAAGACTATCGTTGGACTCAGGTTCCAGCTCGCGATGGTATCGCTCACGGGAATATCACCCGCTCCAATAAATTCCCGAACTGTTCGTACTTTCTGAACTGGATCAGTGCTGACGACAAGATTACATGGCCGGCTCAGGTTCAACATTCAGGACGATACCGTGTCTTCTTGCATTACACATGCAAAGAAGAAAATGTAGGCTGTCGGGTTCAATTGCAATTCAATCAATCGACCATTTCACGAAAGATCACTGAAGCTCATGATCCACCGGAAGTCGGAGCGAAAGAAGATCGAGTGGTACGTGCCGAATCTTATGTAAAATTCTTCAAGCAGATCGAACTTGGTGAAATGGACTTGAAAGCTGGAGCAGGTGAGCTGACATTGACCGTTCCGGAAATGCCTGGCGACGAAGGAATTGAATTCAGATTATTGATGTTTCAGAGAATATTACAAACCGAATGATAATAAAAAGCCGGATGAAAAATTGGCCATTGGTGGTGGTTACAAGCCTTCTCGGACTAGTTCCAGCGTGCAATGAACCGGTAATAACGGTCGATTCATTGGATACTTCCTCGGCACAAACAGTCAAGCAATCGTTGCCAGTGGGGACGAGCGTCGCGGTAATTGATCGGTGGCAAATCGAAGATTTTGATAAAGATATTGTGCAATTTGAAACGGTGTTTTGGGAAGCAGAAGATTCCGTTAGTTTACGGAAATTGATTCGAGAGACGAATCTTGTGCAAGGCAAACGGGTCCTTGAGATTGGCACAGGAACAGGTTTGATTTCCTTATGTTGCCTGCAGGCAGGTGCTCGCGCAGTCGTAGCAACCGATATCAATCCTCAGGCTGTTGCCAATGCGCAATACAATTGTTTTCAGTTAGATATGCCGAGTACGACTGAAAAATTCGATGTGCGATTGGTAGCTGCTGACAATTCGGGGGCGTTTGCGGTGATCGCCAGCCAGGAACAATTTGACATCATTATTTCCAATCCACCGTGGGAAGATGGTGAAGTTCAAAAGGTTGCGGACTATGCGTTTATCGATACGCAGTTTGAACTACTCGAATCTATTATGGCAGGCTTGGATCAACATTTGACGGCGAACGGCGAAACCTATTTGGCGTACGGATGTGTGACTGCGATTCGAGAAATCTATCGCCGCGCGGAGCGGCATGGTTTGCAAGTCGAGAAGCTTGACGAGCGTGAGTTAGATGATTTAGAGGATCTCTTTTTGCCGGGCATGTTGCTGAGAATTACTCGGCCGTAATTAGCGATCGTTGACGGAAGTTATAAGTTGAATCTGACATCGTCATCATAGGCTAGTGTGGGCTTAAGCAGTTGCATGCCTTGCGGGATAAAGTGCATCGCAACGGCGCGGCGGGGGAAGTCGCTGCGATTGGCAGAGGATTGATGGAACACGTTGCCATGGTGAATTGAAATACCACCCTGTGGTACTGGCGCGGCGGTCATTTCATACTGTTGTGCTAAGCTACTTGGAACTTGGAGATTAAATGGTTCATCAACTGGCGCGACATGCTCAACAACTCCCGCGCGGTGACTGCCATTGGCAAAAAATAGGCAACCATTTTCAGTGGTAGCCGCATCCAAAGCGATCCATAACGTGACTTGTCGTTGGTGGTCTGTCGGGTCAAAATAATAATTGTCTTGGTGAATGGGTTTGGGGCCACCGTGGTGTGCGGGTTTCATAAAGACTTGGCTAAAGAAGATACACACGTCAGGTCCAATTAGCTGTTCAATAACTTGTTTTACTGGAGGAACTTGCGCTAGTTGTTGAAACACAGGTCGCTGGAAAACGGGGTCGTCGAGCTTTCTCAACGGCGCGTCTTCACCAGCGTCCTTTTCCAGATACCAACTTTTTTCTACAACGCTAAGGTTGTCACGAGTTTCCTGGCCCCAAACGTCAATATCTTTCAACGCCGATTTGATTTGGTCGGTTGAAAAGAACTCGTCAACCGTCAAATGGCCGTCTTGCTGGAACTGTTCGAGTTGTTGGGCGGTTAGCATTGGTGGTTTTCAAAACGGAGCAAAAGCGGACTGCGTTTGATTACTTTGCTGGTACTTGTGCTCGACGGTAGACTTCGGCGCAATGTTTTGAACAGGTATTGCGGTCATTTTCTTGTGAGCAGGTATTGCAGATGACGGTTTGTTTTTCGCAAGAGGAGCAATCGATCGTGAGATCTCCAGGGTCTCCGCAGTGTGGACAAAACGAATAACGCTCTGATGGATTTAAATTGGCGTCTACCGACACTCGGTTATCAAACACAAAGCACTCACCGTCCCAATGGCCTTCCGGATAGTCTTTGAGGTAATTGAGGATGCCGCCCTTAAGTTGATACACTTCGTTGTACCCTTCGCGTTGCATTGCAATCAGTGCCTTTTCACAGCGAATACCGCCAGTACAGTACATGAGGACTTTTTGATCTTTATCGATGTCACTATTGCGAACCCATTCAGTGAACTCTCCAAAGCTGTTTAATCTTGGGTCAATCGCATCTTTAAACATTCCGATTTCCGTTTCACAGATATTGCGAGTATCGATGACGACAACATCTTCTTCATTGCTGAGAGTGTCATGCCATTGTTTGGGTGAAATGTGATTGCGATCTCCATCTGGCAGAATCGACTTGTCTTTAATGGCAACAATTTCATCACGGATTTGAACTAGCCAACGCTTAAAGGGGCGATCTTGCGAGTAACTATCTTTGAAAACGAATTCACCATACTCTTGTTGCAAATATTCTTTGAATTCACGTATTCCTTCAGCTGAACCCGCAATCGTACCATTCACTCCTTCGGTCGAGATCAGCGTCAGTCCGAAGAGTCTGAATTTAAAACCCGCACGTTGCAGTTCGCTACGGCCGTTCGCTAAATCAGATTCTTCAATGGCGATGAATTTATAGAAGGCGGTAATAGTATAGGTATCTGGCATCGAGCTACAACCTGTGGAATATTTGGATTATCGAATTTCAAAAATGGCTTCAACTTCAACAGCAGCGCCGGTCGGCAACGCAGCAAAACCTAAGGCACTACGAGCATGATAACCATCGCCATCTTTGCCAAAAATTTTGTGTAATAGATCTGAGCAGCCATTAATGACTAGATGCTGATCGGTAAAATCTCCGGCGGAATACACACATCCAAGTACTTTAATGACCTTTAGTCCATCGAGTGTGCCATGAGTGTTGTGCACCGATTGTAGGATTTTGATAGCACAATCCTGCGCGGCTTCGTACCCTTCGTCAACACTGACATTGGTACCAAGGATGCCTTTGGCAGTACTGGTGTGACCAGAGGTGATGAGTTGGTTACCGCTACGAATACAGAGGTTTAAGTAGCCCGGTTCCGAGGGAGTGAATTCAATACCGAGTTCTTCAGCTTTTTGTTGTGCGCCCATTATTGTCTTTCAATTCTGGAGGTCTAAGTTTGTTGTACGTTTGTGAACCATGATTTTAACACGCAACGGGCAATGATGGAACTTGTTGTCACCAACTAGGTAATGGACATGATGTGTTATCTTCGTCGTTGCATTATGGTGTTGCTTAAATTATCATCAGCAACATTAACAGTCGCTTGTTTATTGTGTGTATAATAAAATACTACCTAATGAATAATTCGCATTTAATTGATTTAATGGACGGAAAAGTATGAATATCAAGAAACAAAATCGTCGTAACTTTCTCAAAACTACCGGTGCTGGTGCAACCGTGTTGACAGGGCTTTCCACGGGAGTGTTCTCAGGCGTTGCCGCCAAAGCATCGACGGCACCCAGTGAAAAAATTAACATTGCCTGTGTGGGGACTGCCAATCGAGCGGCGGCGGATATCGCTGGTGTGAAGGGTGAGAATATTGTTGCGATTTGCGATATTGATTCCAATTACCTTAATCGAGCTGCAGGTCAGTTCCCAGATGCGCGAAAATATGAAGACTATCGAGAACTGATCGACCAAGAAGGTGATCGAATTGATGCAGTGGTTGTCGCGACCGCAGACCATTCACACGCTCCGGCAGCATTGCGAGCTATTCGAGCTGGCAAGCACACATACACCGAGAAGCCATTAAGCCATACAGTTTTCGAAGCTCGGTTGATTGCATCAGAGGCTGCCAAGTACGGAGTGGCTACTCAATTGGGTACGCAGATTCATGCGCAGGATAATTATCGCCGAGTTGTAGAAGCGATTGGCTCGGGAGTACTAGGGAAAATTACAGATGTACATGTATGGGTTGGAAAAGGTTGGGGCGGAGGCGACTTACCAACTAAAGATCAAATTACGGCAGCACCGGACAACCTAAATTGGGATTTATGGTTGGGACCCGCTGAAGAACGGCCCTACGCTCCCGGACGCTACCATCCTGCTAACTGGCGTCGCTGGTGGGCATTTGGCCAAGGGACACTAGGAGACATGGCTTGCCATTACATGGA
>Ga0315334_10001730_pt1 | contig 13542 bp, 6 predicted proteins | sample M150034915metaG_FD_205555 | JGI IMG/M metagenome (GOLD analysis project Ga0315334, IMG submission 205555) | Ammonia-oxidizing marine archaeal communities from Monterey Bay, California, United States - M1 500m 34915 | ecosystem: Environmental > Aquatic > Marine > Intertidal zone | place: USA... | reverse complement strand
TGAACCTAATGTTTTAGTAGTGTCTCCAAGTATTGCATCAGAATTACCTGTTAAAGTAATAGTTCCTGTTCCTAAATTTTGATTGTTATTAAATATTACTTCATGTCTTGGATCGGAAAAATCTTCTAACAAAATATCATCATCATCATCTTCTTTTATTGCAGAATCTCCTCCTTCAAATTTTAATCTACTATCAAATCCAACATTCAATTCAGTAGGATCGGGTGTATATTCTCCAAAAAGTTTTGTTCCTGTAGGATGCAATAATTTAAAAACAATCTCTTGATACTCGTTGAGTTGTTTATTTGCAATTAAAGAATAAGAATAATCTTGATAAAAATCACTATCAATGAGTTTTTTATTAGAACTTAGTTGTCCATTTTCATCAAGATATAATCCTGTCTCAATCCTCATTGCACTAATTTTTGCAATTAAATTTGCATTTTCTGATCCGAGACCGGGCAATGTTATCAGCGGAGCAGAGGTAAATCCAACTCCAGGATCTTGAATTTCAATTGATTTAATAGAACCAGTACCAACATCTGCGGCAGAAACACCTACAGATGCATTATTTCCCAACTCGCCTCCAGCAGAAAAAGCAACACCAGTATTTACAGTTGCAGAAGCGCCTGAATTAACTCCCGTAATAACTTCTTCTGAAACAAAATCAATAGTGGAAAAAGCATATTCATCATCAGTAGTGTGTTCAAAAGGTAATGTAAATTTTACAGATATATTTTCATTATATGTTATAGTTCCTGTAGCAGGAGATGTAGCAGAACCAGCAAAAGTATATGAAAAAGAAGTTGGACTTACTACCACAATTGTTACACTTCCATTATATTCAGTTTGAGTTGCCCCAGCTATAGCAACTATTTGTCCATCTTCTAATCCATGTTTTCCATATGTGGTTGCAGTTGCAGTTGTGCTAACGCTAGTGAGTGATGTAATACCAAAACTTAATGTCTGATAACCACCCGTCACTTCTACACCAGCTCCGCCCACACCATCATACCAATCACATACTGAAGTATTGTCTACACTATTAAAAAGTTCTCTTGCATCGATTCCTCTTCTATATTTTATCGTATTAACGGAACCAGAACCACCAGTAACAAATTGTAAATGATATACTGACGGATTTGATGTTGCCAAATAAGAAGAATTATTTACAAGCAGATCATTTCTTTGTGCAATTGGAATTTTTTGAGTTACATTTTCATCTAAAAATTTTATAGTCTTCACTCTTATTCTAGAAGGATTTTTAATCTCGCTTTCGTATGAGGTAAACACATCACCAAAAAATGTTCCTACTTTATTTCCATTATTTGAAGTAATCTTTTCTCCTGCATCAAAAAAGCCTGTAATCGCATTTGTTGTAGCAAGTTCATCTGGGTCTGCATTTAAATTCAAAATTTGAATAGATGTTTCAACAAAATCTGCAGTTGATGACTCTGTAACTGATATTTGAGGAATAGCCTCATAACCAGAGCCTGATCCAACTGTTTGTATAGAACCAATAGATCCCGCATCTAGTTTAGAAAATCCTAATGTATCAATTAATCTCCCGGTTCGATTTAATGCCGGATTTCCGCTTAATTCATATGCGGCGGCGTTGAAGACAGTTGCACTATAATTTCCTATTATATCTTCATTTTTCGAAAATGTAAAAGAATCAGTTACATCTTTAATTTTTCCTTCAAATCCAGTTCCAAATGTAGCAAAATTATTTACTTCTAACGATTTATTTTCAACATATCCGTCTCCTCCATCAAATACAGTAAAATTAGTTAATGTACCTTGACCAACACTTGTTACTTTTGCTTTTGCTTCAACACCGCCTCCACCAGTAAACGTAAGTTTATCATCTACTTTATAGTTAGAACCCGCTGAAGAAATAACAACTTCAGACAACAATCCCTGTGATACGCCATTACCAAATACTCCATCAACATCATTTGAAGTAACTGCTTCGCCCACAATAAATGTTCCAACAATATCTGTTAAAAATAGTTCTGTTACATTAAAAACTCCAGCCGCAAATTTTTCAATACGATTTACAATTCCAGTTGCACCTGATTGCTCCCCTTTGATAGAATGGCTTTCAAATGATGCTATAGAATCTGAAGTAATAACTCTGATAGATTGATCTTGTTGCCAATTCCCCGAAGAAAGTTTAAGTAAATCTATTTTTGGGGTATAATAAATAAGGTTCTGTATATCATACAATGATTTAAATAAAAAATCATATGAAGAACTTGTTCCTTTTGCTCTGTAAATATCTGATATGTGTTTTATTAAAAGCGATTTGTCTGCACTTAAATTCATTGGAATATTTACTAAAAATTCTTTAGTAAAATGTTCCATCATAGATGATGTAGTACTATCAATATCTCTTGATTTTAATAATGTTCTTGATGCAAAAAGAGGATTTTTTTGAAAACTAACTACAGTACCAAGTGTACGATTATTTGTGCCTTTTATTATTTCACCTGCTTCAAAATCTATTTTTGTCACTCCAGTTACATAAATTTTACTTGATGATGTATTTGTATTTCTATCAACCGTCCCAATTGCACCCGAACTCAAACCCGTTATTGTTTCGTTTAAATCAAAAGCACTTGAATCGATTCTCGCACCTTCCAATAAAAAACTATCACTTGTTTCTAAAACAAAACTCCCCTGTTCACTTTCTAAAGTAAAATTATATTCATCCTGAACCACAGTTGAAATAGTTAATTCATGTGATTCCATCCACTTATAATAAAATTTTAAAAATTCAGAAAACTTTGTTCCTTCATCTTTAACAAAATCAGGTAATTGACTATCAATTAAATTTGATATTTTACCTACTAATTTTATATTATCTTCATCTTTTAAGAAATCGTGTTCTGACATATTAATAATTTACTACTGTAGTTTGAGAGGTTTCAGATTCGGCTGTTGTAACTTGAGATTGTTTATTAACTATAGAAGTATCATTCATTTTCAAATTAATATCTTTTTCTTGAATTGTTATTAATTGTTCCCTCAAAGATAAAACATCACCTAAAACAGGTATACCTGTAAAGCTAATCTCAGTACCAGCATATGAAGCAGGATCAAAAGAATTTAATACTACTTTTCCAGTTACATAATTAATAGAACCTATATTTTCTCTAACGTTAAATTCGGTTCCTTCATTATCTGTTCTATAAATTGTTAACAAACCATTATGATCTTTTATTTTACAATTTTTTCTTAAAATATTTTGTTCATCAGTTATAGAAAATAAAGTAGAAGACAAGGTAGCGGTATGGCCGTCATGAGGATGATGAAATGCATTATTAAATCTTAAAATATATGATAATTTTGTATTTAATGCTGGTATAATTGTTTTTTTCAATCTAATAGCACTATCGTTACCTAAAATAGAAGAATCAGTTTCATCAATTCTTGTTTGTAATTTTGACAATCTAAATGTTTGTTCAAATTTGTAAAGGTCTTCGGAGACATATGTATTAATAGAATTTATAATATTGCTTCTTAGTGCTTTTGAAGTTCTTACTGTTTTTCGTGAATCAAAATTAACAGTTGATGTCAATAAAACATAAACATAATCAAGATCAACAAATTCAGGTGTTATAGATGCAACATTATACTTTTTAAGAATATTGTCTTTGATATTTGTTTTTACCGAATCTGTTAAATAAAGTCCTGATTTGGGTTTTATACCTATAAAAACTTTTCCATATTCTGGGGGATCTGCTTCTTCTCCCCCATATACAACTATTGATTCTGCTAATGGATAATCTCTTAATACTATTCTTTTATAATCATCTGTTGTTACTGCTCGATTTTGTGTATTATAATGTCTAGGGGCGTTAAATCTTATAGAATTAAGAGATTCTTCATCTGAACCCCCTTCTGCTTTATCATTAGTTACAAGTGTAACCGTTGAATAACCTCCAGCAGTTGTTGCAACTGCAAAATTATTTGCACCATTACCTAAAACACCAGAACAAATATTATAATCAATAATAACAATATTGCCTGTTTTTAATTTTCTTCCTAAAACTCCATCTCCAAATTTTATTTCTGTCTTAAAATCTGTACCTTCTTCTATAAAAAACACATTTGATGTTGAACCAACTTCAAGCAAATCGGTTGCTTGAGTATAAGGCGCTATTTCTGTAGTAGAAGAATTTTCTTTAATAGAAACTGTAATTGTTGAATGATCAACTCCTCTATTAGGAATTGCAAATCTTTGTGAAGAATCTTTCGTATTGGCAGTATAGTTAAAAGTTAAGGGATCTCCTTCAATCAATGAAACATTTTGAACAGTAACGGTTGCATTATCAGAATTAGCAGTTGTTGAATATGCTTGGTCTGCAACAAAAGTATAATTAATACCATCTATAGCAGAACTAAATTTTGTATTTTTTGCTATAGTAATATTTGCAGGAGCATCATTAGGAGTTATTGATATATTTACATTTGCTTTTGCACCTGTTCTTGATTTTGGAACATATCCCAACAATTTAGACAAAGATATCATGGCATTTCTAGTAGTGGCTGAATCAATAAACATTTCATTTGCGACCATATTCAAATAAAAAGCATTATAATGAGTATTATATGCTAAAATATCTAATAGATTAGAAATGGTAGAGCCCTCTAAATTATAATCTCTAAAGACATCCTGTTCTTTAAGAAAACTTTTAAAATTATTTTTTATTTGATCAAAATCTAATTCCGAAACTCTTAATTTACTAGCTTCTGCCATTTAACTACCTCTTGTTGATTCTAAAAATGTAGTAAATGTAACCGGCTCAGTTTCATTTACTACTGAAAAAATTATCTTAATTTGATAACCCGCACCATTTCTTTCACTCTCAACGACTACATTCAATATATTTGCTCTTGGTTCAAAATTTGCAACTACAGTTCTAATCTCATCTTCAATTAGTTGTTCAGTAATTATATCGTTTGGTTCAAATAATAAAGCCGTTATATCTGAACCAACGCCGGGCTGAAACGGTCTTTCAAACTTTTTAGTTAAAATTAATTGCCTTAAAGCACTTTTTACTGCATTGCTTCCCGTTTTTAAAGCAAGGTCTCCTGTATTAGGATTATTTGCAAATTTAATACTTAAATCTTTGGGCTGATGCATTAAAGCTATTGCATGCCGTTGTGCATCTTTCTCTGAGAAACTTTGATAAAACTCAGAATCTGGAAAAGTATAATCTTCTTCTGTTGAATTTGTAGCCATATGTTTATTTAGTCTAATTTCCCTATGAAAGAGTTCCCTTACCTGCTCCTGTCGCCGTACCACTTATAGGTACTCCAACTACAGCAGGCAGACCAGTAACTACAGCTCCAGTTACTGTAGTACTAACAGTTGCGGCACTTACATAAGTGTGTATTGCAGTAGCTATTAATTCAGCAACTTTCTCTTCTGATCCAGCGGCAGATCCAAGTTTAAATGCCGCTTTTATATTTGTTTCTAATGTTTTTTTAAGTAGTGGCATAATATCTCCTTACGCAGTTGTAAATGAATTAAAATATACGGCGGCAGGCATCGCTATACCCCCCTCTCCTGATCCGCCAGTATTGATTCTCAAATAATACGGTGTACTCGCCGCCAAAGTCTCCCCTAAAGTAACATGTATTTGTGTTCCATATAGACCGGTTCCTGTAAGAGTGTGATAGGTTGCAGTAACTATTCCAGAAGCAAAATCTGCTTGAGATGCTAATTCTATTTCAACACCTGAACCACACCCAAAAGAAGTCAATAAGGGAACTTCATTAAAATGAATAACGATAGGAGTTTCTCTTGCTATTACTGAAGATTGGTTTGGCATAGATCCAGAAGTTCCTAATCCCAATTCTACTTCTTCTCCGTTTGGTGTAAAAACAGAAGCATTCAATGCTGTAAAATCGGCACCAGTGGGACCTGTATTAGCATAGGCCGAAGGAGCAAAAACACTGACCAAATTCATATCACCTTTATTTTTTGCTGTCTGTGTTATCTTAGCATAAAGATTTTTATTCTGTGTTAACTGTAAATTTGTATTTGACAATATTGCTGGTTGAAATTCAAATACAGTATCATTATTTGAACTAGAAAAAGTTGGACTCAATGGTATTGTATTTTGAAAAGCACTATCATAAGAAAGTAAAACATTATAAGATGTTCTAACCAGAGAATCTGCGCTATTAAAATCAATGCTTTCAACATTCATTGTTTGATTAAATGTAACAGTAAGATTACTTCTCTGATAAACACCGGAAAAATCACCATCTACAGGAGACAGCAGTGGTCCACCTATTCCATTCTTCATAAAATACACATTTGCTACAACTCCAGTTGTTGCAGTTTTTAGTCCTGGTCCTACTATTGGGTATAGAGTAGACTGATGTCCAAAAGTATATCCATTCGATGTTCTTCCTACAATTCTTTCTGAACCTGCACCACCAGTTACAAATTCATTATCTGGATTATTATCTCTATAAATTAGTTTAGAGCCTGGTGGGGTGGAACCGCTGACAGTAAAAGAAACAACATTTCCTTCTGGAGGAGCTGTAATTCCATACCTATCAATTGTAAAATCGGCACCAGCAAATACTTTACACACTTCACCAGGAGTAAGGGGGATAATGGTTCCATCTTCACCAGGCAATTCTGTATATCTAAGAGTTTGTATTGCTCCTGAATCTTCAGTAAAATCTAAAACTTTACCCTTACCTTTTGATGTTAAACCTAAAAATTCAGCTCCAGTAGTTAATCCTACAGCAGGCTCATCTGTATTCGCACTAATCTGTAAAGTTCTAATTCCTGATATAGTTTCTCCTTCAACATAATAATTTTCTGAACTAGCAGGAACAGCATTTACTGTAAGAACTCTTACAGAACTAACATTTTCTGTTAGCATTTGATTTCGTTCTGGTGAAGCATCAGATGCGCCTTTAGCAACCTTTAAAGTATAAATGGCATTTGCAGATAAGTTTGCTTTTGGGGTAAAGTTAAAAGTGTCATTTTCATTATCGGTTGATGTTACAACTGGAACTCCAGACATTTGAACAACAGTATTGTAATTATCAGAAGACAGTTGTAATGTACCTGTAGGTACTGTACTTGTTGTTGCAGTTGTTACTGTATCTATGTTCATGGCTTCAGAAAATTGAACTAATATAGATTCTTCATTAAGATCAATATCAACTGCTTGATAATCATCAGGAGAAGTTATTTCAGATGAAATATTACTTTCTAAAACCATTCCTGCAACACCAGAGGTTCCTGCACTTGTAAAAGATATTTTTCTTATTTCTGGGGGTTCTTCATCTTTGGAGAAAACTGTTTCTCGACCAGTTATTGGATCTATAACCGATACTCCAGTAGTAATTCCTTTAATTGTTTTAAATTCATAGATACTTGCTGTTTGTCCCAAATCTTGAATATCAGTTTTTGCTTTTATTTTGTATCGATGTCTCGGTTCAAGAATTTCAGGAACAATTGCAAAAGCAGAATTGCCCGCACTTGCTGTCACAGAAACACAATTTACAAGATATATAAAACCAGAATCTGATAATTGTATTGTACTTGAAGCAGAATCTTGTTCATATGCAAATGAAGTAGAAGTTACAAAATCCCCTGTTGATCCATTTGCTGAAATTAAATGAGTACTGTTTGCAACTGTAATAGTGCTTGTATTCATAGATTGACTAAAATTTACGAATATAGCATTATGTCTTTCTGCATAAGTTTCACCACTCTTTATTTGAAGTTTAGGAGTTCCAGGAGCGGGGCTTTGAGTATTTTCAGGAACACTTGAACCCAAACTATATTGAAAAGTATTTGATGATGGAACAAACAATACTGATGTTGTCTTATTATAAACAGCTTGAGTAGAATCAACAATTTTTATAAGACTTCCAGTAGATAAATTATGAGGATGATTTGTAGATACAAGGGCAATAGCGCCTTTTCTTGTAATTTGTGTAACTTTCAATCTTCTTGCCATCGCTTCTCCATCTCCAGGAAGAGTAGAAGTTACTTTCGGTGCAGAAGAATGAAAAGGATGTACATTATGATCAGGAGAAGTATTCGCCTTTATGTGAAATCTAATATCACCAGTAGAAGTTGAAATATTAACTATAGAATTATTAACAAAAACATCAGTTGCGAGTTTACCGTTGTCACCAACAGGAACATATGATATGGTTGAACCACTAGCTTTTATTAGTTTTCCTTTTGCGGTTGAAGCAACTAATGTACTATCTTGAACTGTAGAAAAAGTATTATTCAATGATGTAAGAAGACTAGAACTTGTGTTCTTATGAGGAACAGATAATGCTTTTTTTCTTATAGTATAGGTGGTCGGGTTGGTTGTTGCTCCATCTGTTTCGGTCCATACCAATAAATCATCTTTATTCACATTTCTATAATAATTCAATCCACCAGCATCACTTCCTGTGCCATCCACAGGAATAGAAAATGCATCTGAACCAAGTATTGTTACAGTATATTCTCCTGTAGTAACTGCATCTCCACTTACTACATCATAAACTTCTATTTTATCATCATTAATTAACCTATGATTGATACGGGAAACGACTATAGGATCTGTGGCAGTATAAGAGGCATTCATGGTATACGAATCAAGCTCTAATTGATATGTTAATTTTGTTCCGTCTATAGATTTAATTTTTAAAACAGTTGATATAGTAGACATTCCACCTGTCCGATATAAACTCATAGTGTCTCCACTCTCAAACTTTGGATGGGAATCATCGTCAGAGTTCGGACTATTTTCGGAGGCAAATAAATCGGCATTTTCAATTTGGACCGAAAACCCCCCATAATAATCATTTGTAGTCACAAAACTTTTTGTATTATCGGTAACAAAACCTTTTTCCGTACTATAACTAATTTTTGCTCCAGACACATCACGTAAATTATCAGTATCTATTTCTAAAAAATAAGTTGTATTAGAAGAAAGATTTGCTTTTGGTGTAAATGTATATGTTTGATCATCAGGTGTTTCTGGAAGAGTAGACATTTCTACAAAGTTATCAGTTGTAACGCTAGTCCACGCGGTTTCCGGTAAAGAAGTCAATTTTAAGGCTTGTAGATTATTACCATCAGAAATTTCTCCTGTAACTCCAGTAACAACATGTGTTAGACCAATAGTTCCAGGATTTCCCTGAAGGGCCTTGGACAGTTCCTTATCGTTATTAAAGGGTTTGACAGAATCTTTATCAACTTTCTGTGTAAATTTTATAGAAACTTTACTATCAATATCAGTAAAAATAGAACCGTTTTCTAAATCATCATTAGAATAATGATCTGTTCCTGAATAATCATCAGATCCTGCAGTTATTTCGGCCGCCGTAAAAGGTTTATAATGATATGTTTGTTTAGTATTTGCACTATCAGTATAAGTTCCTGTTCTAGAAATTGCATTATTAGCCATTATATCAATTCTCCGGATTCTACAGTTACGGGGTTTATATCAAATCCAATACTAAGATTTTTTCTTTCTCTTAATGATTGTCCTTCAAGACTTGTAATACTCGTTTGAACTAAAATTTTATACAGGTCTCCAGACCTTGGAATGGGGTCTTTAGTTTTTAAATCTACATTAAAATATTCTTTCTCAAATATACCTTTTTCATCAGCCGGAGGACTTGCCTCAAAACTAGTATTCGGCTGTTGTGACAATTGATAAAAAGTAGCATCAACAGAAAAGCTAGGACGGATTGCATCACCGCCATAGGTTCCTTGATACAATGCAATTGTATCATTTTTTGTAGGTGCGGCTGTAAAAAGAAGACTCCCCATTTGAACTTTTGGAGAAAAGTCTACAGTTTTTTCCATCTGTTTATTAATCGCATCTCTTGCAGGTTTCTTTAATTCATGAGCATCATTTGTAAATTTAATTCTTATAGTCCCATCATCATCTATTTTCGACAATCTCTCTATTTCTATCCAATTACCATCTTTATCTTGCCCCTGTATCTCATGTACATATGGTACTATTTTTTGAGCAATGCTATCATCTTTATTAAATAAATTTGCAAGAAATCCTTTTCCAAGAGTTTCCAGGGCATTAAAGCTGTCCATGAATTTATCAAATTTTGATATGTCAGGACCTTGAGAAAAAAACACAATAGCACCAGAATATTTTAAATTATCAAGTTCACTTAATTTCTTAGGAACACCATCAGGCTCTATTTCTTGCTCTTGTATACTTGGTCTTAACACTTTTCTTTTTACTGTTTTTGGTAATCCAGTAAAAGGATCTTTTATTGTAGTATCCGATTCAACTGTTTCCAGACTTATTTCATGTACTTTATTTTTTGCAGTTTGTATTGCTTTTATGTTCGACAATTTCTTTTTAAAATCACTAATTCCATCTCCACTAAATTGTGCAGAATAAAGACCAGCCGCATTTAATCCCTTAGAGAAAAATGCGATCAATTGCTGAATTTGATCATTTAATCTTTGTATTGCTTCTATCTGTCTTTCTAAAAATGCTATGTATGCATCTATTGATTTGGCTATAGCTTCAACTTGTTTTTTGAATCCTTTTACCATGCCGATTGCTTCGTCTATGGCTCCACCATATGCTGGAAATAAATCTGAAACTCTTATATACTTCCAATTAGGCGAAAGATTTTTATTAGATGTGAATAATTGAAACGGTTGATTGGGAGGACCATCAACACCAGCTTTTCCAGAAGGTATTCTTGTTTTCCAAGAATATACTACACCGCCTGGTGGAGATATTGCTTCTTTAGCATCAATAACACTTAATAAATCTGTTGTATATGATCCGTCAAAATTTAAAAATCCTAATTCAATCTCAAGAGTCCTCATTTTAGTAGGTCTCGGTGATGCTTGAGGTCCGGGAATTGGAGGAGGATAAACAAAAAGTTTTTCTTTTGTTAAGTCATTGATGCTTTCTATAGGCGTTCCACCAACTTTAATGTTAGCAACATGCCATTTTACACCTATTGACGGAAACGTGTCTAATAATTTACCATAATTAAATTCAAATTTCTTATCGTTCCCAAAGTTTGCATTATAAGCATTTAAATTCCTATCGGATAGATCAAATGGTTGCAAATATTGATGATCAATTATCGATCCTTTTTTAAGTTCTCGTAAAAAATTCATATAAGAATCTATAACGCTTTTACTATTATTCCCTTTCAATAAGGTTTCAAGTCCTTTTTTAAAACTACCAGCCGTGTCACATTGATTTCTAATAATATCTCCCCATGTACCCGTGGGTATAATTTCTGATATGGTGGTGTTGCCCTCTTTAATTGTTCCAAAAAATGTACCGGTTGAAATTGGAATTGGTTTTTCTAATGTGTCTGTTCTAAAAAGTGCATATTCTTCTGCAGGAACATATTCTTTTGAAATTGCTCGGACAATTGGTGATGTAGCCGAATTAAGGGGTTTATGATTTGTTTTTTGAAGTTCGCCTCTAACACTTTTTACCTTAACACTATTTTGCATAACCATGCCATTTAAAATAACTATTGGAAGATGTTCGATAACTTCAGCAGAAAAACTCGTAACTCCTAATATTCCCCCCTCTTGAACGATTTTTTCGCCTGGTTTAAACATGGGTATTTTATACTTCTTATCGCTTTCATGTACCCCGTTTTTATATGTTCCATCTTTAAGGTCCGTTCTTGGCTTAAAATCTTCAAGATGATAAAACCATTCTGATGTCGCCAAAGCCTGATAACTTTCACTCTCTTCCCACTCTTGCCGACCATCTCTAAGGTTCCATGTCCTGGTATCTTTAAGTGTGGAATTATGAAGAGATTCTCCTAATGAAATAGTCATTTTTGTATCATCTAGTTTGATGTTATTCGTAGACTTAAACAATTCATCACCTATAACAGAACTAAAATAGTCTGCAAATGATTGTATAATTTGAATTACATCATTAATTGTTGGAAGAGTAAACATAATCATCATTGCTTTATAGGGACCAGATCCTGTTGGTTTATTACTATCTGGACTAGACCCCGATAAAGAATCTATTATTTTATTTACACAATCTTCTGGAGTTAATTCTCTAACTAATAGATTTTTTTGTGTAAAATCAATTGATTTAAAAAGCGCATCTTTAGATCCTTCCACTATTACACCAATAGTCGATTGCTCCGACAAAGCATAGTAGTCTTCCTGAGACATACCCATTCCAGGATGGTATGCCGCATGGGGATTTTCTTTTAATCGTTTGGCGGCAGCCGCGGCAGTATCAGTATAAAAAACAGAAGAACCTTTCCATAATTCTGGATGAAAAAAATTACGAATACCCATCAACGTATCATAAATTGCGGCTTTTGTCAGAGTAGGACGGCTCCCCTCAACAGTAAGCAATTTTTGACCAGGAGTAAGTAGGGACTCTCCATTTTCTGTTTTTACAAAGGTACCACGATCACTATAACCAACTGCCTGTGCATCAAGTCCTTGCATGGCGGCAACAAGACCTAGTACTGCTTCATCTAATTTATCCGTGTTCAATGGTTGAGGATACGTTCCATCTTTCCAGGGCATAACACTAATGCTACCAAATCCTAATTCTTTCATTTCTTCAAGTGCTTCTATCAAGGCATCAATAGTCGCAATTAAAGCCGCAACAAGAGGATTTTTAAAAGACTGTAAAAATAATTTTGTTGCTTGAAAAAATTGAATTAACGTGTCTGAAATTCTCGAAAATTCAGAACCAAATGCATTTAATCCCTTCAAAAATTCATTCATCGCATCACCTGCAGATCCGCCGAACGGAGAACCTTTCAGTTGTGTTAAATAAACATCATCTCCCTCCTGTACTTCGCCAAGATTGCCTGTGAAGGTTTTTTTCAGAACTTCTTTTTCAAGTTCACTAGCTTCAGCCATTATTTTCCATTTCTTTTAATTGTTGTTCTTTAGCAATATCTAATTGACTTTTTAAAAATGCGATATAATCATTATTAAAATCTTTAACTTTGCCTAAAAGTTCTACCATATTTCCGTTAACTATGGGTTTTTGTTCTAAAACAACTTCTTCTTTTTTACTCATGCTTGAAACACCTTATCTATTTCTGCATCAAATTGCATAATTTCACTCATATTCGATGCTGGACCACTTGGACCAGCAGGAGTTGGATGAGTCATATTTTGTAATGACATTGATAATTTTTTTAATAAAGTATGTATATCAGATGCCATTCCTTTTATAGAAATAAGTCCCCCCGCATCCATTTTAATATTAGCACTTGAATTTTTAATTTCTATATCTGTCTTAGCTTCAACAGAAAAATTTGTTCCTGCAGTTTGTGCAATTGATCCTATTTTTGCTTCTACAACAACATTTCCTAATTTAGTATTAAGATCCATTCCAGACATACTTAATTCTAAAGAGGATGATGTTCCTCCAGGACCACTATGTAATTTAATCGGCATGGCAGGATTTGTAGCTTCAAGAGTAATTGGTTGTCCCACACATACTTTTCTCATACCAGCACCAAAGATTCCCTTCACAATTTCATTTG
>Ga0315334_10001729_pt1 | contig 13546 bp, 13 predicted proteins | sample M150034915metaG_FD_205555 | JGI IMG/M metagenome (GOLD analysis project Ga0315334, IMG submission 205555) | Ammonia-oxidizing marine archaeal communities from Monterey Bay, California, United States - M1 500m 34915 | ecosystem: Environmental > Aquatic > Marine > Intertidal zone | place: USA... | reverse complement strand
TTATTACTTTTATTAATTTTTGCTTGATACTTATTTGCTATGAAATGTGCCCCGTGACATATGCCTAGAATAGGTAGCTTTTTATTTTTTGCTAAATTGAAATAATAATTATTTAAACTAGCTCTAGTCAAATTTTTTGAAATAGGATAATGTTTTGCAAGATTATTTGCTCCTGAAATAACTAAAAATTGAAAGTTTATAACTTCTTTTTCAAATAAGATCTTAATTTTACACTTAGGAAAAACTTTTTTTAAATATAATATAAGTTTTTCTTCTACGCTAAATTCAAATTGATTTTTATAATTTTCTTTTACAGCAGGTATTATTCCAATAATCATAAAAAGTTTATCTTCTTATTTTCACAGTTTAGTTCAATGTTACTTTTGTTTATTATATTTCTAAAAATTTCTTCTCCTACACCAATAGCGGCTGGAATACCTAACTCAGAGCATCTTATAGACATATGGGAATTAAAACCGCCATATTTTGTAATTAAACCTTTTATTTTGTGGCTAAAAATAAAATCAAATCCAGGGTCAGCATTTTCAATGCATACTATTTTATTGCTTAAATTAAATTTTTTGTCTGAAACATTTATTTTTTTTATCTCACCTTTTGCAAAATTATTTGTAATAAAATTTGGAATATTTTCAGGAAGATTTTGTATGTATATGTCTTTTGTGTCAATAATGACGTCCGGTAATTGAATAATTTTATTATTATTATAATCATATAAGTTAGATTTTATTTTTTTATTCAAAGATTTTCTTAAATTTTTGGAAGAAAGATTATAATAGATATTAAGAATATCATTTATATCAAGATAAGATAATTTATTTTTTGGAATATTTAACTTTTTTCCAAATAACTCTAAATTTTTGAATATAAGATCAATACTTTTTGCAAAAACAAATTTAGAGTACTCTCGCGCACAAATTGATGTTTTAATAAAATTAATAAAATTTTTGAACCCTCCATAAAAATTTACGCTATTCAAATATTTATTAATTCTATTTTTTTGTACATTGGAAAAAGAAAAAATTGTTTTTGTCTTACTAACGCTCAAATTTCTGTTAAAATATTTACTATATGCTTGTGCGTAGTTTAGTGAGGTAATTTCATAAGTATCCGGTCTTAAATGTCCATATTTTTTTAAAAAAGAACTTTTATTTAATTTTTTAAAATCCTCAATTACAGAACTTGAAACATTATTTATTGATTTTAAAAAATTTTCTTTTTCTTGTATAGAAATTATTTTTTTAATAGCCATAGAGTTTAATAATTCAATAGCTATAAAACCACATCTAGCTAGACCCGCAAAAGGAAGTGTGCCAAATTCCTTACATTCTTCAATGTGCCAATAAATTTTATCAATAAAATATAAATCACTTTTTTCTATTTTTTTTTGTTTAATTTTTAATTTCTCAATTTTATCTAAATCAATTACTTTTCTTTCATATGCATACTTATTTATTTTTTTTAAAGATTTTACCAATGAGCTTTGTTCTTTTGAAGTCAGTATTTTTTTAAGTTCAGATTTAATTCTTTCATTTGTGTTAAAACTGTAACAAGAAAAAATTATTTCCCTTTCAATTTTGTCATGGTAATTTTTGTTATTTTTAAATTTATTTAAATAAAAATTAATTAATTTTTGTTTAATTTTATCATCAAGATCTTTTGGTAGCCAAGAATTAAAATCAATTCTAACATCTATATAAGGAGTGCCAAAAAAAGTAGTCATTAAGTGAAATTGTTTTAAATTTGAAAAACCATAGTTTGATCTATTCTCAGACCATATATGATCAGTTACCAATTCTTGGTATAAAGACAAAGCCAGAGGCTTTGGTTTCTTGCCAATAATTTCAGCGGGGTTCCAGTCTGGCATCACACCAAAAAAATTATCTTTACCAAACAAGTTGTGGTGTTTTTTTTTTAATTTAAAAATTTTTTTTTCTAAACTGGAGAAATTTTGTAAAAAAAATTTTTTATTATATATATTTTTATTTTGTAATTTTTTATCTACGTACAAGTTTCTTGCTTGTACGACGTGAATTTTATTTTTTTTATCAATTATAAATTCTATATCTATATCAGAGTTAAATTTTTTTTTTATTTTTTCAGCAATTAATATAAGTTTATCAAAAGGATAATTAAGTTTGTGTTTTTTATTTGTAAAATACTTAATACTTTTTGTTTTTTTCTTTCCAGAGGTAACAGCCGAAGTGTCAGTCCCTTTAAAATAATTTATAACATAACAAGGATTATAATTATTAATATCTCTAGATAATAATACGCCAGACATTTTTATATTTTTTACCATTTTTTGAACAAGTATTTCATGGTTTTTACCTCTTTTTCTTTGATATGATTTTATTACAAGTTCAATTTTGTTTTTAACTAACTCGTGGTTTGAACTAGGTACATTTAAATAAGAATTATAGTATCCAGCCAAAGAATTTTTCTCTGTATCTTCATTTGAAGCTGATGATCTTACCGCAATTAATCTTGAAAAATTTTTTTTTATTTTGTTTATAAAGTAGTCTTTATTATTTTTAAAATTGGAAACTTTAAAATATATAAACTTTGGTACATTTATTTTTTTATTTTTTAGGTTTTCCAAGTTTTGGGCTTTTGAATTATGCATTTAAAATATTGTTCTATAAATTTATTTAAATAAATCGTTGTAAATTTGCATTATATTAGTATTTTTAATAACCAGTACTTCATTTAATTGTTTTTCTTACAGGCCACCATAATAATTATTAACACTTTCATTTTGCGCCATTTTCTAAAAACACGTGCTATACAAAGTGCAATACATTTCCAGAACCACGATCCTTAAAAGCTTTTTCATTTTTTATGTTTATTAAAAATCTTATTTGTTTTGGGCCTAAATTTATTGTTTCTAATGTTGTTTTTATGTTTTTGAAAAGCCAGCTTTTGCATTTGTTTCATTGCTTTTTTAGAAAACATTTAAGCTTGCTCCAATGATCTATATAACCACAAACCCAGAACCAAGATCCCTAAAAGTTTTTTCATTTTGAAAATTTTATCTAGCTTAAATGCCTTTTTCTATAAGTGAGTAAACTTGGTCTTTTTCAACTAAGCCAACGCTTCTGGCAATTTGCTTGTTATCTCTATAAACGGCGATTGTAGACCAAAAATTGATGTTTAAATCTTTTAATAAATTTTTGTTTTTTGTGTGTTCAATATACAAAAATAAAACTTCTTTGAAATCTTTTTTGGCTTGTTGAAGTATAGGTTTTTGTTTAGCACAAGTTACGCAGTATTTATTCCACGAGTATAGTACAACAGTTTTCCCGTTATTTTGAGCTTGTTCAAACGCTTCCTTTGTAAAGTTTGTGGTATATTCCGAAGCAAAAGCGTTGGAAAAATTAAAAAATAAAATTAATATCAATGCCTTTTTCATCATTACTTTTATATCCTAAATTTTGATTTCCGACTATCTTTTAAGAAACCTTTTACAGTGTCCAAAGTAAGGTTGTTGTAGCTTTTTCCAAAATTGTTTATTTTTTCAATTATTTTTGGCGGTGTAGTTATTATTTGGCATCCCAGATCCTTGGCTTGCAAAAAATTATAAGCTTCACGTGTGCTTGCCCACAAAATCTCTATATTTTTATATTTTTTTGTAAGATTAATGCTCTTTTTAAAAATTGGAACTGGATCCTTTCCAACATCGGCCATTCGTCCTGCAAAAATTGAGATGATGGATTTTGATTTTTTATTCAAAACTTTCACTATTTTTTTTACCTGAGCATACGTATATACCGCGGTAATATTCAATTTTACATTATTTGAACTGAGTTCCTTTATTACTCTTCCAGTAAATTCTCCTTTAGAATTTACTACTGGAATTTTTACATAAACGTTTTTTCCCCAAGATTTAATTTTGTGTGCTTGCTGAATCATTCCTTTAATATCATCTGCGAACACTTCGAATGATATAGGTTTTGTTTTACAAATTTTCAGTATTTTTAATGAATATTGTTTGTAATTTTTAGCCCCTGAAGCTCTCATTAAACTTGGATTAGTAGTAAAACCTTTTACTATTTTAAGTTTATTAAATTTTTTAATTATTTGATAATCAGCAATATCACAAAATATTTTCAAAGACATTTAATCTAAATTTTTTACTATTTCCTCCGTCATTTTTTTTGCATCCGCAAACAACATTAATGTATTTTCTCTATAAAAAAGCTCGTTATCTATACCAGCATATCCAGGTGAAAGACTTCTTTTGACAAATAAAACGGACTTGCATTTTTCAACATCTAAAACGGGCATTCCATATATTGGACTCTGTGGATCTGTTTTTGCTATTGGATTTGTCACGTCATTCGCTCCAATTACAAACGCTACATCAGTATTAGCAAAATCGTTATTAATTTCTTCTAATTCAAAAACTTCATCGTAAGGTACATTTGCTTCTGCAAGTAATACGTTCATATGACCCGGCATTCTTCCGGCTACAGGGTGAATTGCGTACGAAACTTTGATGTCATTTTTTTTAAGTGTATCTACCATTTCTTTTAACGAGTGTTGAGCTTGGGCAACGGCCATTCCATATCCCGGTACAATTATTACTGAAGATGCATTTTTCATCAAAAATGCCGCGTCTTCTGCATTACCGCTTTTAACTGGCTTTTGCTCTTTTCCTTTAGAAGATGATTGTTGATCTGTTCCACCAAATCCACCCAAAATAACATTAAAAAAAGATCGATTCATTCCTTTACACATTATGTAAGATAAAATTGCTCCAGAAGATCCAACTAATGCTCCTGTAATTATTAAAGCAGTGTTTTCAAGAGTGAAACCTATTCCTGCTGCTGCCCATCCTGAGTAAGAGTTTAACATAGAAATCACAACCGGCATGTCAGCTCCACCAATTGGTATAATTAATAAAACTCCTAATAAGAAAGATATTCCAATTAATAACCAAAAAAGACTATCTGATTGTGTTTTGCAAAGATAAAATATTAGTGCGGCAACTGAAAAACCTAATAATAAGTTAATATAATGTTGTGCTATAAATGTAATTGGGTTACCCGACATTATTCCTCGAAGTTTTAGAAAAGCAATTATTGATCCAGTAAAGGTTATAGCTGCAATTGATGCGCCTAAAGACATTTCTATCAAACTTGCTATTTTAATATTTCCTGGTGAACCAATATTAAAGGCCTCGGGATTTAAAAAAGCTGATATTGCTACAAAAACTGCGGCAAGACCTACAAGACTATGAAAGCCAGCAACTAATTCTGGCATTGCTGTCATTGGTATCCTATACGCTATGAAAGCTCCTATTGATCCTCCTGCCAGTAAGAAAATTAACATATAAATAAAACCAATAGAAAAATTTCCTACCGATAAGAAAGTGACAGTTATGGCAATTATCATTCCTAAAACTCCAAATAAATTGCCTCGTCTAGATGTTTCGGGAGATGATAGTCCTCTCAAAGCTAAAATAAATAACACGCCGGAAACTAGATAAAATATTGCTGATAAATTTGCTGACATATCTATTTATTTTTCTTTTTCTTTTTATACATTTGAAGCATTCTTTGAGTGACCAAAAAACCTCCAAAAATATTTATTGCTGCTAAAAATATTGCTAGAAAACCAAATACACTGGATGTATCAAAAATACCGTTTATATTCCCTGACAATCCGGCAATTATGGCGCCGACTATAATGACTGACGAAATTGCATTTGTGACTGACATTAAAGGTGTATGTAAAGAAGGTGTAACGCTCCAAACAACGTAGTATCCAATAAAAATTGATAAAACAAAAATACTTAATCTAAATATAAAAGGGTCAATTTCCATAATCTTATTTTATTAATGTTTTTTTTATTATTTCATCCTCTAAATTAATATTAACTTTTTTATTTTTTTTGTCATAAAGATTTGCAACAAAATTAAATAAATTTTTAGCATACAGATTTGATGCTGAAATTGACAATTTATTAAGAATATTTTTATCACCCATTATTTTTACACCATTTTTTTCTACAATCTTGTCTGCTTCTGTAAAAGCTGCATTCCCTCCCTGGGCTGCTGCTAAATCATAAATCAAGGAACCAGCTTTCATTTTTTTCATCATATTTTCTTTAATAATTAATGGAGCTTTTTTTCCTGGAATTAAAGCTGTACAAATTACTATATCAATTTTTTTTAGTGTCTCGCTTAAGAGATCTTCTTGTTTTTTTTTAAATTCCTCAGAAGCTTCCTTTGCATAACCTCCTGCGGTTTCTAAATTTTCAGAATCCTCCACGGTTAAGAATTTTCCTCCTAAACTTTCGACTTGTTCTTTTGCTGCCATTCTTACATCCGTTGCAAAAACAATTGCGCCCATTCTTTTGGCCGTTGCTATTGCCTGTAACCCTGCAACTCCCGCTCCTATAACTAAAACTTTTGCAGGTGGTATAGTTCCGGCAGCAGTCATCATCATTGGTATGGCTTTTTCAAACATAGAAAATGATTCTACGACTGCTTTATATCCAGCTAAATTTGCCTGAGAAGAAAGCACATCCATCGATTGAGCTCTGGTTATTCTAGGTAACAAATTAAGAGAAAAAATATTCACTCCCATTTTAACCATTTTATTTATATTTTCTTTGGCTAAATAAGAGTCGAAAGTTCCAATTAAAGAATTATCTTTTTTAAAAAAATCTAAATAATCATTTTCAGGAAAACTAACTTGTACAACTATATCTGATTTGTTTATGACCTCTCTTTTGGTTGGTAATATATTTGCGCCTGCAGATTTATATTCCTCATCAGCAATACCCAAATGATTTCCATAATTTTTTTCAATATACACATCTAAATTTAAACCAACATATTTTTTGACAACATCGGGTGTTATAGAAACTCTTTTTTCTAAGTTTAAATTTTCAATAATCGATCCGATATTCATAAATTCGAAAATAGACTGCTAGGATGCAATAGAGTCAAAACTAACCCTGGCGTGCTTTATATTTTGGATTTTTTTTATTCACAATATAAACTTTTCCACGTCTTCTAACCAGTTTAGAATTAATATCTCTTTTTTTTAAAGATTTAAGTGAACTTACAATTTTCATAATTTTTTTAGCCTGGCAACGTCCTACTCTTCCGTGCCTTAAGACAAAGTACCATCGGCGCTGAAGGGCTTGACTTCCGAGTTCGGAATGGGATCGGGTATTACCCCTTCGCAATAATCACCAGGCGTGCTTTTATACAAAATTTTCTAGATCAAGTAAACTTAATTTATCCTTCATATTCAAAGAAATTGATAATTTTTTTGCATATAAATCTTATATCTTCATTGGAGAGATTCAAAGAAGATGGCAGCCACAAGCCTCGAGAACAAAAATAAGATGAATTTTTTAATTTTCTATTGTCGCTATAAATTTTCAAATTATTAAGGGCGGGATAAACCAATCTAGTATTAATTTTATATTTTAGTAAATAATTTTTAAGTTTTTTTGGATTATCTAAATAAATATCAACAAACCATGGTGTCTCTGTATTCTTAAAACTAAATATCTGAATATTTTCCACTTTTGATAAAAACTTATTATAATAATTAAAAATCTTCCTTTTTTTGATGATTCTTTTTTTGATATTTTGAATTTGGCTAATACCAAGTGCAGCTTGTAAATCTGTAAATTTAAAGTTATATCCAATACTTTGGTAATTATCATTTCCGTCAGAAAGTCTTCCAAAATTCTTTAAATTTTTTAATTTTTTAAAAATATGCAAGTTATTAGTAGCAACCATTCCGCCTTGACCAGTTGTAATTATTTTTGGCATACTAAAAGAAAATGCCGAAGCTATTCCAAAATTACCATGGTGTTTTTTTCCAAAGTAAGATCCTATAGAGTGAGCAGAATCTTCAATAAAAAATAATTTATTTTTATTTGCGATTTTTTTAATCTCGTTTATATGTCCACTTCTACCATTTAAAGTGACATAAATTATAGCTTTTGTTTTTTTGTTAATTTTATTTTTTAATTGCATAGGATCCATGCACAAATTATCTGTGGAAATATCGCAAAACACTGGTGTGGCTCCCAATAATTTAACTGCGTTTGCGGTTGCAACCATGGTATAATTTGGAACGATTACTTCATCATTGGGTTTAATATCTAATACAGCAAGTATTCCAACTATTGCCAAAGTGCCATTTGGAAAACTGACCGCATATTTTGATCTAATAAAACTTGAAAAAAGTTTTTCGAATTTCAAATTAAGTTTATGTTCTGTAATCCATCCGTTAGTCTTTAAATATTTTGATACTGAAAAAATATCTCTTTTTTCTATCAAAGGCTCAATTTGATTAATGAATTTATTTTTTGGCATCTACATTTATACTAATTAGTATTCCTTTTTTTTTATCCATATGAGGATAATACGCTTGGGAATGATCGTCATATTTGGAGTGAAATGTTTTTTTCCAATTAAATAATTTTACAGATCTAAATCCCACTGAAATTAGAGTTTTTTTTAAATACCTAAAATCATATAAATTTTTATGATAAATAACTTTTCTATTTTGTTTATGCCTTCCATAAATTGGTCCTATTATTTTTTCTATTTTTTCAGTTTTATTATAAACTTTAATTAATGATTTAAAATTTGGAACTGACAACCTTAAAATTCCTCCTTTTTTTAAAACCCTTTTCCATTCCTTTAAAACTTTTATAACTTCAAATTGGTCAAAATACTCAATTACATGGGAGGCATAAATTAAATCTACACAATTTGATTTAAAAATTTTCAAATTCGCAACGTCTCTTTTGTAATGAACGTGCTTATAAGAATTTTTATCAATATTAATAAATCCTGGAATGTTTCTTTTTCCGCACCCTAAATGTAATTTCATTTCAAATATTTTCCTTATACCATTGTATGGTTTCTTTAAGACCAGTGTCCAAATTATAAGCAAACTTATAGTTTAATAATCTTTTAAAGTTTTTTCTGTCTGTATATCTTATAGATTTATCATTTATTTCACGTAAATTTTTAATATTTTTATTGAAATTGGTTATTTTTTTAATTTTTTTTAATAAATTTTTAATAGAAATCTTCTCACCTGAACCAACATTTATGTAAATACTTTTATCTAATTTTGCCAAAGATAGTAAAATTATATTTGCAATATCTTTTACATAAATAAATTCTCTTACCGAATCCAAACCTCCAAAAATTTTAAAGCTTTTATTATTTAAACACTTAAGAATTAAAGTAGGTATTATGTGTGAGTATTTATGATCTAAAGAATCTCCTGGGCCATAAACATTGGCCGAATAAAGCACTATAAAATTCGTTTTTGATTTGCGTGAATAAATATCTGTCATTACAGACAAATTTCTCTTTGGCCATCCTACGCCCATATGCACCTTGCTTGGCAGGCCATCAAACAAATTATTTTCACTAATTTTAGATTTAATTTTTGCTGGATATGCATGCAAATTACCTAATGTAACTAACTTTTTAACTTTTGATCTTTTGGAAGCTTCAAAAACATTTATATCTTTTATTGATGATAGATAAAATTGGTTTGAAGTATTGTCTTTTGTATACTTTATCCCTCCAGTAACCGATGATAAGTGAATTACAAAATCAACTGGTTTCAATTTTCTTTCCAATTGATCAATATTACTATAGTTCGTGTTTTTGGAATTAATTCTGATAATTTGTTTATTTTTAACTCCAAGATTCTTTAAAGATTTAATTACATGCGTAGCTATAAATCCTTTAGATCCTGTAACAGCAATTTTTTTTTTAAAAAAAAAATTTTTAAAAATTTTAGGCATTTTATAATTTTTTTGCTATTTCTTTAGCCTTTTCTAAACTTATAGAAAAAATTTTTAAATCACTTTCTACCATCATGCGACATAATTCATGAAATTTAATCTTTGCTTTCCAACCAAGAAGCTTCCTGGCTTTGGAGCTATCTCCCATTAGTTGGGGAACTTCGGCTGGCCTAAGATATTTTTTTGAATTAATTTTAACAAATTTTTTCCAATCTAACCCCACTATCTCAAAACAAGTCTTAACAAAATCTTCTGCTGAATGAATTTGATCTGTTGATATAACAAAATCCTCTGGCTCTTTGTAATCTAAAATTTTCCACATGGCCTCAACATAATCTCCAGAAAAACCCCAGTCTCGCCTAGCAGAAAGATTTCCTAACTCTATAGATTTAATTTTTCCTGCTATAATTTTTGCCAAATTATAAGTTACTTTTCTTGTTAAAAAATTAAGTCCACGTCTAGGAGACTCGTGGTTAAAAAGAATTCCATTGGCTGCAAATAATCCAAAGGCACGTCTATAATATTTTGTTGAATGAAATGATGAAATTTTTGATATTGCATAAGGACTCTGAGGATCAAACTGACTATTTTCATTTTGAGGTGGTGGTGTTAATCCAAACATTTCGCTAGAAGATGCCTGATAAAACTTACATTTAGATTTTCTCTGTCTAATTATTTCCAATATATTTATGGTTGAAATTGAATTGTTAATAAGTGTATTTTCCGCCAAATTAAAACTGACTCCCACGTGACTTTGGGCACCTAAATTATAAATTTCGTCAGGAGCAACTTCGTCAATATTTCTTTTTAAACTGTTTACATCCGTTAAATCTCCATATTTTGTATCAAAATTATCTGGGTAGGATTCGTAGATATGATCAATCCTCGATGTATTAAATGAGCTTGATCTTCTCATCATGCCTACAACTGTATAGTTTTTTTTTAAAAGAAACTCTGCTAGGTAGGAGCCATCCTGTCCAGTAACACCGGTGATAAAAGCTTTTTTTGACATGTGTTAAAAATAAATTAAAATAATCTATTAATGTGTAATTTAAATAACATCAATAGATAATTTGAACTTAATGGATAATTTGAACTTAACAGTCGTCATACCTACGAAAAATGAAGAGAATTGCATTGCTGATACGGTCAATGAGCTAAAAAACCTAGATTATACTAAGATTTTAATCATAGATGCAAATTCAGATGATAAAACTATAGAAATAGGAAAAAATTTGGGCTGCGAATGTGTTTTGCAAAAAGGAAAGGGATACGGACAAGCTGTCATAGAATCGCTTGACTATATCAAAACAGAGTATGTTTGTTTTTTCGATGCGGATTATTCCTATGATCCTCGTTCAATTAAAGAAATGCATAAAAAACTTATGGATGAAAATTTGGATATTGTTTTTGGTTCTAGATATAAAAATAATTCAAAATCTGAAGATGATACATTTGTAAGATACCTTGGAAACAAATTTTTTACTACTTTGTGTAATTTACTATTTGGTACAAAAATTTCTGATTGTTTATTTCACTATCCGGTAGCAAAATTAGAAACATATAAAAAACTTAAATTGTCATATAATGATTTTAGCCTATGTTTTGAAGTGCCGGCTAAAGTCCATTACATGCATTATAAATACTCTGAAATTTTATCCAAGGAAAGAAAAAGAATATCTGGGGTTTCTAAGGTTAATGCATTTTTTGATGGTTTAAAAATTTTAATTAATATTTTTAAACTAAAAATAAATCTTATTTTTGGTGGGTACGGCAAGAATTGAACTTGCGACCTCTACGATGTCGACGTAGCGTTCTACCACTGAACTACATACCCTCTTAATAATTTATTCTTTTTTTTTTAATGAACCAAAAATTAAAAGCGTAATATAAAAAATTATCGCTAAGAAAATTGAGTTTCTGATGGACAAATATTCCTTAGATAAATAAGGCAAGATCACTATTATTTGAATAGCAAAAAATGTTTTAATATATCCTATTTTTTTTAACAATAAATAATGTAAATGTTTATTATCAGCACTGAAAGGATGTTTGCCTAAGATAATTCTAGATACTGCCACTCGGAGCAAATCCAATCCTGGTATGATCATTATAAGAACTATTTCATCAGCAAATAAGATAATATTATTGTTATAAAGTTTTATGCAAATATAAGATATTAAATATGCTAAAAAAAATGAACCGCCATCACCCAGAAAGCTTTTGCTTTTAAAATTTAAACAAATATAGCCAAACAATGGTATCAAAAATAAAATTGAAAATAATTTCAAATTATAAACAAAAAACATAACAAGAAATATTAAAGAAGAATAAACGGCAGATTGAAGATTGATTCCATCAAACATATTAAAAGCATTAATGAACAACAAAAAACACAATATAGTAAAAAAGTAAGAAAAATTTCCCAAAAATATTTCTTTATCTACAAAAGATAGTTTGATTACATCAATTATTAAATTCTTATCCATCGCTAAAGCGGCAAAACAAAATATAAAAGTTAGTGTTAGTTTAGTGTTTGGAGAAATCGAATATTTATCATCATAAATTCCAAGAACAAAAACTAGAGAAGATACAATAAATAATGAAAAAAAGTCTTTATTAAATAAAAGCAGATAATCTTCTAAAATTTTAAAAGAAAATACATGATCTAAAATAATAATTAAAAGAAAGTTGAGATATAATAAAATTCCCCCAATAAGTGGCACTCTTTCTTTTTGCAGTTTTCTAACACCATCAGGTTCATCATAAATATTTACTAATTTTGAAATTTTTTTATAAAATGCCAAAAAGAATAAATTTAAAATTATGAAAAAAATATAGATCATCATTTGTATTTATTTCTTAAAAAAGATTGTAAAACAAAACCAACTGGTAAAAAAGCTAAACAACTTAAATGATTGTTAAAAAAGTTGCCGGAAGGTGCTAATGGCCAATATGTCATAAAAATACTTGAGATAAGAAAAATTTGATAAGTTGTTAATATATCTTTTCTTCTTAAAATTCCTCTCTTCCAAAATAAATTGCAAATAAACACCATGGGCAGAATAAAAAAAGCAAAACCAAGTAACCCTGTTTCTGCTAAAATTTGAACATAGGTATTATGCGGATGAGTTGTGCATACACTTACATCTCTGCCGCCTACATCAATATTATATTTGTCGTAATCACAAACTTTTCTGAATGATTTTGCGCCATGACCAAAAAATATATGCTCTTTAAACATTTTTAAACCTACTTCGTAATGTTTTTGATGAGATTCTGAAAAAAGATAAATTTTTCCATTTGAAAAGAAGTTTCTTTTGGTATGTTCTATTATTCTCATTCTATTCTCTTCTGAAAAAAACAAAAGAACAGACATTAAAAAAAATAAGCTTAGGGAAGAGTAAATTATCTTTTTTCTGAATTCTGAAGCCTCCATCATAAAAATTGCGAATACAATTGTAATTATTGTTAAAAATAAAGCTGACCTATCACCAGAAATTAAAATTAGTATAAATGTTAAGGGCAATAACGCATATCCCACCTTTTTTAAAAAACTATTTTTCAAACTATAAATAAGAGCGGATAGTAAAAAAAATAATTTAGATAAATAGCTGCCAAGTATTAATTCATCACCAAATAACCCTGATATTCTTCCAGTTGCATCTGGGCCTTGAAAACCCAGTAGGTTCTTATCAAAAAAAAACTGCGCATACCCATCGA
>Ga0315334_10001723_pt1 | contig 13558 bp, 10 predicted proteins | sample M150034915metaG_FD_205555 | JGI IMG/M metagenome (GOLD analysis project Ga0315334, IMG submission 205555) | Ammonia-oxidizing marine archaeal communities from Monterey Bay, California, United States - M1 500m 34915 | ecosystem: Environmental > Aquatic > Marine > Intertidal zone | place: USA... | reverse complement strand
TGCAATCTGGCATGGAATCGATGAGGGATATGTCGATCGAGTATGGATGCCCGTAGATGATTGCTGTTCAGGTAGGCTTGCGTCTGCTGATGATGAGATTGTGCTTGATGCTCATGTCACAGAAGGGATGGAAATGGAAATCGGTGATACGATTTCGATAGGTGCCGGTCATGGAATGATGGACTTTACTATCGTTGGAACCGGCTATCACTCCAATCATCTGTTCTTTGCAGTTCCTGGCTCACTTGTCCCTGCAGGTGCTGGAACTTTTACAACCGGCTATCTCTCATCTTCCGGTCTTGAAAGGCTTGCAAATTTTTCATCCGGTTCTTCAAACCATCTACTAATAGATTTGGTTGGTACGCCAGATTATGATTTGCTCTCAACCGATGAAGTCGAGGGTGCTGAATTGGTAGAATTAATTGTCGGCATTCGTACTACAATGGAGGGTGTTTCCTCTACTGCGATAGTCTATGATCGCTCAGGAATCAGTTCAGTGGAATTCCTTCGTGCTGATGCCGAGGGGGCAATGAAATCCTATCCAGTAATTACAGGGATGATCGTAATCGTTGCCGGAATCACAATCTTCCTTAGTCTACAAAGACTCATTCAATCCCAGGCGAAAGAAATTGCAGTTCTACGCACCCTTGGTATTCCTCGCTCTGCTATAATGCCGGGTTACATTTTAGCGCCACTCGGGATCGGTATGGTTGGTACAATATTCGGCGTAATTCTCGGATTAACGCTCGGAGCCCCAGGAATGCAAGCCGTGTATGAGAATCTTATTGGAATCCCTGTAATCAATGGCTCAGTACCATATTCTTCTATTGCTCAGATTATCCTGATTACTATGCTCATCGTGATGTTTTCCGGTATTCGTCCAGCTTGGCAGGCAGCAAATCTCGATCCGCTTGATGTATTCCGTGGCCAAAACGAGGTTCGATTAACCTCGCGCACGATTCAGAAATTAACCGCCCGCCTTCCAACAACTATTGGATTGACAATTCGTTCAAGCACCCGTAAGCCAATCCGCCTTGCTTTCACTTTCTTTGCTGTCGGCTTATCGATGCTGATCCTCGGCTCGATGCTTTTCATGATGGAGTCAATGGAACAAATGATGGTACAAGGCTTCGAAGATAATCAGAACTGGAATTCACAAGCTTTCATTCTTCCCGATGCAGAGGATGGAGTAATCGATTGGGCTGAATCTAACGGCGTAGATTTCGAATTATATATTCTCTATCCTGCAAATCCAGAGGGAGATTCTCGTCAATTAATGACCATTGGATTGGATGAATTTGCAACATCTGGCGAGGATGCGATGCAGACCCTAAGTTTGGCCGAAGGAGGTTATCCCACTGCAGGTGAATCAACAACACAAGTCCTCATCGATAATGGAATAGCACACTTCCTTGGTTGGGGAGTTGGTGAAGTCCAATCAATTTCTTTCGGTTCGCAAAATGTTGAAATCAAAATTGTTGGGATTACTGATGGGGAGATATCCCGTACTGTCTATTTCCATCGCTCTGATCTAGCAGAAATTGTTGGATTTGAAGCGACCTCAGTTCTCCTGAATATTCCTGAAGGAGTTTCAAGCGAAGGATTGGGAGAAGTATCAGTCGGTATCGTCGAAAAGCAGGATATTCTCGATGCTTTCACAGATTTGATGGAGAAGCAACAAGGATTCTTCATCGCTATTCAATTCCTTGGAATTATCATTGCATTCGTCGTCTTGTTCAATACGCTAATCATGAATTTGTCTGAACGCGATTCTGAGTTGGCGACACTTCGAGTACTTGGTGCACCAATCAGTCGCCTGAGTCGTATGATGTTAGGCGAACATTTTGCCATCGGGCTGATAGGAGGAGTACTCGGCACCATCTTCTCGATTATTGGTACGAAATGGTTGATGTCGAAGATGGTTCAGTGGTCGTTCTACTTCGAAATTCATGCTGACTTAGGTATTTCGTTGGGATTGACTGCGATTGTTTTGGTGATTTCTTTGTTGCTGACGCCTATCGGCACTTATCGAATCAAACGTATGAATTTGGTTGAAAAAGTCAAAGAATTTTCTAACTGATACATCCCAATTGTTCAAAGACGTTCGGTGTCACGGAATATTTGGTATTCTATGCGTATCGTGACTTGGAATCTTAATGGAATTCGTGCGGCGATCCGAAAGGGGCTTGATGACTTCATTGAACGCATCGATGCTGATATCTGGTTATTGCAAGAAGTTCGAGCCTTGCCCGAACAATTACCCAAAGATTGGTCATTACCAGCAGGTCAAGAATGCATCTGGCATCCTGCTGAAAAAAAAGGTTATTCTGGCGTTGCAACATGGTCTCGAGTAGGGTTAACTGAACAAGGAAAAGGAATTGGAACGAGACTAGATCCAAACGATTCCGAAGGAAGGGTTCTACATACAAAATGTGGGCCACTCGATTGCATCAATATCTATCTTCCAAATGGTGGATCAGGTCCTGCTCGTCAAGCCTACAAAGACCAGTGGTTGGAGGATTTATTGATATGGGCGCAACGTTTTCTCAAATCTGATGAGCCTGCTATTTTAGTTGGTGACCTCAATATCGCTCATACCGAAAATGACATTTGGAATCCTTCTGGAAATCGTAAGACCTCAGGATTCCTTGCGCATGAGCGTGAATGGTTCAACCGCTTTCTAGAAAGCGGTTGGCACGACCTTCATCGAATCCAATTTGGTGACCAAAAAGGACCCTACACATGGTGGTCGAACCGAGGTCAGGCACGAGCGTTAGACCGTGGTTGGCGCATCGATTATGTACTTGCGAATGATGCAGCTCTAGCATCTTTCAATTCAGCAGAAGTGATGCGAGAAGGTGGTCTGACCATTTCAGATCATGCACCGCTTATCGTCGATTTCAATCTTTGACGAAATCAATTATATTCAGTAATTTTTTACTATTATTCAGTCAATCTATCATTGACACTTCCTAAAGGAAGTGAAAAATTGACTGCATTTCAAAGTAATACCCTTCAAGTGAAGAAATGTAGGCGCAGCACCATGGCGGAGACATTGGTGGAGCGGTTGGAGCGTATTCTTCCTGGTGGAAAAGGTGTTTGGATTCCAATGGATCATGGAATTTCAGGTTATCCAGAACCTGGATTGGAAAATATGGATTCCGTAGTTGATTCTTGTATTCAAGCTGGTGCTGATGCGATCGTTCTCCAGAAGGGAGCATTGAGTCATCATGTCGAACGGACAGGTTGGAGCAATTTCGTCTGCCATGTTTCTGTATCTACCACTCATGGTGGTTCTCGAAATCAATCGAAAGTTCGTGTCGCCACTGCTGATGAATGCTTGATGCGCGGCGCGAGTGGAGTTTCTGCTCAGGTAAATCTAGGCGATGAATACGAGCCCGAAATGATTGAAGATATGGGTATGTTAACCGGTGAAGCACTTCCACTCGGAATTCCCACACTTGGAATGATTTATCCTCGTGGGCCTAATCTAATAATTGATGAAAAAGATCCGACAAATGGTGTTGCTCACGCTGCAAGAGTTGCCTGGGAATTGGGTTGTGATGTAGTCAAAGTACCTTGGACTGATGGTCCTGATTCATTCGCCGAAGTTTGTCGAGCAGTTCCAATTCCTGTGTTAATTTCTGGCGGACCTCGTAACTCTCCTTTCACAGATTTGCTTGGTATCGTCGAGCAGGTAATGGCTGTTGGCGGTGCAGGTGTTTGTATGGGACGACAGGTATTCGGTGCTGACCTGCCTGGTAATCATATTCGGGCGTTGAGTGCAATAATTCACGACGGTGCAAGCGCCGCTGATGCTGCAAAATTATTAGACAGGTGATTTATTGGAACTTTGGGTCGATTCTGCTCGTAGTAACTCTGATATTGACATCGATGATTTTTCAGACTATAATTTCTCTAGGATTTGGTCAGGTTCAGCACCTGATGTTGCCGTGATCGAACTAGATGACTATCATGGTCAAGACGAAGCTCGCTCATTGATAGGCTCCGTGGCTTGGATTTTAGTAAGGTGTTCGGATTGGACAATGATTCCACTAGAGAATTTAGTCGCAGCAGCTGCTGGTAGTGGCACAAGAATCGCTGCTGCGATAACCGAAATCGTCGATTTAGGTGGGGCTGCTTTTGCTCTCGAACACGGCGTGGATGGATTGGTTATGCCTCTAGGGAATGATGATTTATGGACTGAGGCAGCCAATCTTGTTAATGCAAAATTAGAGGTCTCATCGGAAAATATATCATCGATAGATTTGGTTCCAGCAAAGATTACCGCAAAAGAATCTGGAGGAGTTGGTGAACGCGTCTGTGTAGATTTGATAGAACGGTTATCAATTGGTGAAGGAATGGTCGTGGGATCTTCTGCTACTGCGATGGCTCTCATCCATGGGGAGACGATTCCAACTGAATTTGTTCCGACCAGACCATTTCGAATAGGAGCAGGAGCGGTTCATGCCTACTGTTTGATGGCTGATGATTCGACCAAGTATCTCAGTGAGTTGGATTCAGGCGATGAGGTGGCTATTATTTCCGCAACCGGACAGCGAAGGAGCGCATTCATAGGCCGGTTGAAGATTGAGCGAAGACCCTTTCTAATATTGAGGTTCGAGGCTGAATCCACGAGTGGTCAAGTAATTTTACAACAAGCAGAAACTGTCCGTTTGGTTCAACCGGATGGAAGTGTGGTATCGATTACTGATATTTCTATTGGTGATGAAATAATGATCCGAAATGATTCACAAATGCGTCATGTTGGAATTGCTCTGGCTGGGGAGATGAACGAAAAATGACAATCCTTGGTACAGGTCGTGCATCCGGTGGAATTTCGATTTTACATGCAGTCGGTTTAGGTCAAGGATGCTCTACTGGAATTGGTCTTGAAACAATTGTTAAATTGACATCGACACCTGTTCCAATCGATTCTGATAAGCACTCCTTATTGGAATCCGTTGTGATTATTTGGAATAATTCTGGCCTACCCTTACCTCCATCTATCGGTTGGAAGGTGACCAGCTCGATTCCTATCGGTCAGGGTTTGAAATCTAGTTCTGCCCTAGCATGTGCTGCCTTGCTTGCTCTCAATGAAGCGACATGGGCCGGCCTCAGCGATTCTGAAATTGTTGATCTTGCGGTAGCGGCTCAACGTCATTCAGGATGTACAATCAGTGGCTCTATGGATGATTGTTGGGCATCTATCTCTCCTGGTTGGAAATTGATAGATCCTACTCAATCCGCTTCCAAATCAGTGCTACTTACCGGCCAGATCGAGGAAGGCCATGCGGTTCTAATCATTTTACGTGGGGATAGGAAAGAGGTTTCTTTCGACAAATTTCCCGAACAATCATTATTGTTTGAACGAGCCTTGAGTTCGTTAGCAAACGGCTCGATTTTCACATCTATGAGTACGAATGGTATGGCAGTTGCCGCTGCTATCGGCGATGATGAAGCCTTGAGAATTTGTAATTCAGCAATCGCTTCAGGCGCAATCTCAGCAGGAATTAGTGGTTCAGGTCCAGCGATTGCTGTAATAGCATTTGAAGAGGATGCAACAATTCTAGAAAGCCATCTATTGGATACTGGATATAATGTAATATCCACTTTTTTCACCAAAAAAGAAATTGAAGAGGTAATCTGATGGGCATGGGTATCGGTGAGCGCCTTCGAGTGACTTTATTCGGTGAAAGCCATGGGAAATGTGTAGGTGCTCTTCTTGAGGGAATGCCGGTTGGAACTAAAATTGATTCTGAGATTTTAGCAGATTTTATTTCTCGTCGTCGACCTGGGAAAAAAGGTCTATCGACGAGAGTCGAACTCGATGAATGCGAAGTCATGTCAGGGATTTATGAGGGGCTCGCTACAGGTTGGCCAATCTTATTATTGACAAAAAACACCGATGTACGTTCGAAAGATTACTCTTTCTTACCGGACCAACCACGGCCAGGTCATGCCGATATGGTTGAACATATTCGTTCGGACGGCGTTAGTGATCTTCGAGGGGGCGGTTCTCAATCTGCTCGATTGACTTTCGGAATTGTTGCCGCAGGTAGCCAAGCAAAATCTCTCCTCAATTCAGTTGGCTGGACATGTACTGCTCATCTTTCGAGTGTTGGAGATGTTTCAGCTAGACCTTTGATAGAATTAGATAGAAATTCAGAGTTGGTCGAAGAAGGAATGACGCGTCTGAATTGTAGAGATCGGGAATCAATTGATGAAATGATCGAAATGATCGAAAGTATTCGAATGTCTCAAGACTCGATTGGTTCATCTGTTGAGTTGTTAATTGAAGGCTTACCAATCGGAGTTGGCGAGCCTTGGTTTGATGGTATAGAGCCGGCACTAGCTCGAGGATTGATGGCAATACCTGGTGCTCGTGCTGTAGAATTCTCTCATGGTGTCGAGACTTCTCGCATGAAAGGCTCGGAGAATAATGATCCTTGGATTCAAGGAAGTGATGGTCCAACATTAGTCAATGCTGCATCGGGCGATGCGGATGGCTCACTTGGTGGACGTTCAACTTCAGCCCCAATTCGAGTACGAGTTCATTTCAAGCCCCCCAGTAGTTTCTCGAAAGAACAAACCACACTTCACCTACCTAGTGGTGAGCAGCGGATACTGAATGTAGGTGGAAGGCATGATCCAGTCCTCGGCCCGAGAGCAGTACCAGTAGTAGAGGCAATAGGATTGCTGGTTATTGCAGACCTAGGTCTAATGGGTGGATTTATTGAATAGAATAAATCGATTATTTTTCACGCATTTGTGCGATACGCTTCGGGACATTTGCACCGAATGCTCCTGCAATTATCAAGAAGACAACAGCAGTACCGAGGGCGACACCATAAACTGAAGTTAATTCCACACTTTCCCTCAATCTTTCAGCGGACTCTGCATTGAAAATACCAACTATGAACGGTACAATAAAATTGATTAGAAGGGTAATCAGTGCGACGAATCCAGCAATAGTAGGAGTAATTGCGAGTGCTCTGTGGTAGCGAGAAGTAATCTTTGTGACATTCATCACGTAGACTTCTCCAGTTCGTATCGAAGTATCGAGCATTGAGAATCTAATAATTCCACTTGTAAGTTCAATGTACATGACTAGTGCGAGGGCGTAGATAATTAACAATAATTTTTGAGCAATTTCATTATCTGGAAGTAAGTCGAGACCAAACTCAACTTTACTTCCAGCGAATCTAAGAGTTACGATAATCAAAATAACATAAGAAATCAAAATCGCTCGTTGATCTCGTTGGAAAATTCCATACATTCCACCAATAAATCCAATCACAATTAATGCAAGGTGAATAATGCCACCGATAAATGCCAATCCTAAATAATTGGTTAACCAGAACCAAGCAGTGCCTGAAACCGGTGTGACCATGAATGTAACCGCACTGAGGATAACCAGAACCATTGCAGCACCCATCTGAAGCGATGTGACCATCTTGTCAGGTGGAAGGAACTTTGTTTTAGAGACAATTGGACCACCGAAGAATGATTCAATTACCGATGGAACATGGACTTCTGGTATCGCATCTTTAGGAATGTTAGAATTACCTTTCATCCTACCAGCTGCTTTCTTCCTACTTGGTGCAGATGATCTCACAGTTTTACCATCATAGAGGTGGGATGTAGTTGACTTGGTACTTTTTGATTCGTCTGCCATCTATTCACCTCCTCAAAATCCTCTTGCGCCAGACAATGCTGTTTCTAGTAACATATCGGGCTCCCAATCCATGACGAATGCACCAAGACCTCTTATTTCGCTTATGATGATATCACGCTCGGTCTTCAGTAATTCATATCCCGTTCGATCCAATCTTCGAGCATCGAATTCAAATTCTAGACTGCTCGGAGAGAGAACGGTAACATCGAAATTACGAGCGCGGAAATCTCGTACAGCATCGATGATTGTCGGGTCATCTTCTAGTGGAGAGAGTATGATAATCGGACTTCCACGATTGATATGTGGCATGATACGGTTTGTAACGACTCGAAGAGGAGTATTTCCTTTTGCCATCGCGCCAGCTAATTTCGTCAAAAGCACATACAATTGTTTCTTACCGGTGTCTCTGTCAACTGATACGATTTCGTCGCTATAGATGACCAACCCAACCGAATCTCGACGGGAGAGGAAATATTGTGCGAGAGATGCTGCAGCACGGGTACTGTAGACTAGGGAGTTTCTACTGACCGGGCCAGTCTCTGATACAGAGCGACTATCTATGATTAGAATGATGTCACTAACCGCGTCTCTCTCGTACTCGTTGACCATCATTGTTCCACCTGTCCGAGCAGTAGCATTCCAGTTGACTCTTTTTATTGAATCTCCTTCTACATAATCGCGAAGGTTATAGAAATTCGATCCATCGCCAGGATTACGAATATTTACTGCCCCGGTGAAGATTTTTGGTACACGACTCTTGATTAGAGCGTCTTTGATATCTTCCATTTTTGGGAATACTAGAAAATCATCATAGAGATGAATTTCTCTTTCATTATGGAATAATCCGAATGTATCTTGGATGCGAATGCAGACTGGTCCAATTGTGTAGAAACCACGAAGAGGAGCTTCAATCGTATATGCGATTTCAGTTTCTCGCTGTGGGCCTAATTCCATAAGGACATAATTCGCTCCCTTCTTGATGCGCATAACTTCAGGGACGCGGTCGCGAACTTCCAGAACCTTGGAGAGATTTGAGCGGTTCTGAATTCGTAAGGACACATCTACTTCACCGTCTTCAAAGACACGCGCTGAAGATAATTTTCTCAACGCGACTAGGTTTTGTAGTGCAACGCCTGACGTCACAGCGGTATCGTCGATTCGTCTTCCTGAAGAAGACACATCTGCATGGGCTGTGCGGAACGCGGCCCAAGTTAGGAAGGAGAGTAAGACGACAGCAACTGTGACGAGTTGTTGGTTTCGTAAAACCAGCCCCATCAAGTAAAGTGCTACTGCCAGTGACGCAAACATCGCTGATTTCCTACTCCATGCCATTCGCAATAACCTCCTTTTTCAATTGATTCGAGATTTACTCAAACTGTCGGTACAGGCACTTGCCTTAGGATGTCAGTGATAATCTGGTCAATCTCAAGTCCCTTAATTTGGTGTTCAGGTTTGAGAATTAATCTGTGAGCAACCGCAAGGATTGCAACAGATTTCACATCATCTGGTGTCACGAAGTCACGACCGCGCATTGCTGCAGCAGCACGGCTTGTCTTCAACAGAGCTTGAGAACCACGAGGCGATGCACCGACCAAGACTCGTGGATCTTCACGGGTTCTTGATACGATTTCAACCATGTACATTCGTACAGCTGGATCTACGTAGACATCTTCGATTGATTGTTGCATAGCGACAACACGAGCAGGGTCGGTAATCGTTTCAACATCGACTTCATCTTTCTTTCGAGCGATACGTCGAGCTAGAATCTCATCTTCATCAGCCCGGTCTGGATAACCGACGGACATCTTGAACATGAAACGGTCGAGTTGAGCTTCAGGTAGAGGATAGGTTCCTTCTTGTTCGACTGGGTTTTGTGTAGCCATAGTCAAGAATGGAGCCGGTAGTTTGTGAGTGACTATACCGATAGTAACCTGCTTCTCCTGCATCGCTTCGAGAAGAGCTGCTTGCGTCTTTGGTGGCGCACGATTAATCTCGTCAGAAAGAAGTAAGTTACAGAAGATTGGCCCTGGTTTAAAGGTAAATTCTCCTTTCTTCGCATCGTAAATGTTCGTCCCGGTAATATCTGCTGGAAGCAAATCCGGGGTGAACTGAACACGCTTGAAATCACATCCAAGTGCGTCAGCGAAGGTATTGGTCATCAGGGTTTTTGCCAATCCGGGATAATCCTCGAACAGAAGGTTTCCATTAGCCAAAATGTCGACAAGAACATTGTCGATGACGTGTGCCTTTCCGATGATGACTTTCTGAACTTCAACGCCAATCGCTTCTGCGATTGCGCCGACTGCTGTCAGTCTGTCACTCATCTTCTTTGTTCCACGTGCGGCTTGTGCCTTCTTTGCATAACCCTGAGCGACCGCGTCTGCTGGCGGGGCTGCTGGTTTTTCTGCTGGTGGTGTTGCATTCATTTATTTTCTCTCCAATTATTAATTGCTCTTACCCCATTTACGAATAGCCAACATAAGTTGACGCAGTTCATGGGGTGAGTATGTACGGGATTGGCTATATGCCAATTCGACGAGTCTTGGATCTCCTATCATCGATTGAATTTCTGCAGGAGGTTTCGAGGCCATCTCATCTCTTGTTAGGTCATGATGGACTCTAACTTTTGTGAAAAGTGATTGTTGAACACGAAGCCGGTATGATCCCGGGTCGAGCTTATTCGGCCGTTGATTGAATCTGGTTAAATCGAACACATGACGCCAATTTTCTTTCTCAGGTATGACCATCATCGCGACGAGCAGCAGTAATCCAACGTTCAACACTACGAGCCACTTCAGGAAGGTATTCGATGTCAGGAGGACAACTGTACTCATAGCTTCGACAAATGGTGCGGAGATGATTCCAGTGACATGACGACTCTCATCGAATACGACTTGGAAATTATTTGAATTTTGGCGGACTGTGCTCGATAATTCTAGATTATCAAATTCCATCATTGAGTGGATTAACATCTGGAAATAAGCATCATTACCCTTCCAATCATTATTATCATGTATCTCGTTCATCCAGCAACTGCCCACTACCCCTTCACAAGATTCACGCATACCCGTTTGCCGGGCGACATCAAGATTCCAAAGTCGGTTTGAAAACGCCTCTTCATCAGAGACGAAAACAATAGATCCAGTCACCGTTAACTCACCTATACCTCCACCTACGATTCCTCGCTGTGTACTGCGTACTTGATCATAGGTCACGATATTCGGGTAATCGAATCGAACTATTAGAGAAAGATCTCCCGGTGCTGGATTTAGTGGATTACTTGAATCTCCATCTCCTATCATATCGATAAATGCTGATGATGAGGCGGTTGCTAGGACGCTGACTTTTCGCTTATTCGGATTATCATCGAGTAGATTATCTTCCGAAGTTGGTTCGTATCGAATGCCGGTTGGTGAGCGGAACATGACCGGCATACGGCAGGCCCGAGGGTCATCGTTTGCAATTTGGAAATCCGAGCACCCTTTACGAGATGCACCAGGTTCCATGCCATTAACGTCGGTCTCGATTGTAGCTACGCTCCAAACATTTTGCCAAGATGGATACGGCAATGGACCTTGATCATCATATTCTAACCAGAATTGATTTTCATCATTTAATGGGGCATCGAAGTAGGTAATGCCAAATTTCGATGCCAATCTATTTGCATTTGTTCCATCAGCAGAAATTATGACTTTTCCACCTTTTTTTGTAACAAAATCGTAAATGGCATCAGCTTCAGTTTCATCTATCGGTTTCTCTGGAGCGATTATTACCAAGAGGGTGCGATGAGGATCTTTCCAGTCATTTACCAACATCGGTGTGGACATTGTATTTGCAATGAAATATCCTTCACTATCATCGAGTGAAGTCCGCATATCCGTTAGTTGGGCGAGTTGTGAGTTTTGAGAATCATCCCCATTATAGTAGGCAGAATATGCGGTATCTTTGCCCACAACGAACATCATTGGCAGAAGAAGAAGAAGGGCGGTAGTAATCGCGATGGACCATACCACATACGAGGTGAACTCGTTTTCAGATTTATTTTCTTCAGACATAGTTTTTCAGACTCATCACTGTTATTGAACTGAGACAACACTTACAGTGGCCGTGCCAGTAATGATGTGCAGTTATATGTTGCTGATGAAAGTTCGGCATTTACACCGGAATTGTTTTGATTAGACGTTAAAAATGCACTTTTTTCATTTCTTGACGGAAATAGAAAAAATAACTTAATTTTCTTCTTCTTTCGTAGCAATGAATGCGCCGAAAATACCGATAATAACAATCAATAAACCCGGTGCGGGTAGGTTTGAACTTACTACTTCCATTGGGTCCTCAGGGTCTTCAGGGTCTTCAGGATTTGTCCCTGGTTTGGATAATGGAGGTTCTACCGTGACCGTAGTTTCATCTTCAGAAATTTCTGAACTTCCTGCATTCATCGCTCCATTGGAATAAACTGCAATTTCAATTCTACAATTTTTTTCAGGATGGCTTTCTGAAGCGGTAATTTTCAGGTCTGCCTCAGCAGTTCCTCCTAGATTTATTTCTGTGGTCATCAAGGAATCTAGACCATTATCTAGGGTTAACAGCGGACAATTATCACTCGTTTCAAGGTCACCGACTCGATCTTTGACATTTCCAATATTCACCACATTAACTCTGAGAATCATATCAGTGCCTGCATTCATTGGGCCGATGGGATCGAGTATGTCGACCTCAAGTGAGTAAATTGTTGGTATTTTGAGGTCGGCTGATTTTTCTTGATTTTCTGGGATAATAACAGCAATTCCGGCTCTTGAAACCAAATTCGCAGTTATTTTTAAAATATCTATTGACTCAGCTGCATATTCGTAAACATCGATATTTGTAACCACTAAAGTGAATGATTTATTCTCCCCTGAACTTATCATTTCACTTTCAGGACCTGAACTTTCTCCTTCGAATGGTATTTCGTATTCGAATTCGACTTCGATGTCGACGAATTGTGAGTTATCGACAAAAAATGTGATGCTGACTTGACCCATTTTGCTAATGGAAAAGGAATTATTTGAATCGTCACTGGGGTATTCAATTCCCAGCTCCCAATTTCCTAATTCTGGTTGGGCCTGAGTAAACCCAGCCGATAATGATGATAACAGCACGACAATCAGAATAATTGATTGATATTTTTTGGTCATTTCGAATCCTCCAATAGTCCGGCACAGGCTCTTTTTGTCAATATCCGGGTCATCTTCCTTCTGTATGAAGGCGTGTACCATGTGTTTTGCACCGGCTTCACTGCTTTTCTAATCGATTCAGCAAGTGACATAATACTTTCTTTTCCATTCCAATCCTCTAGAGCATGTTGGGCTTGAGATTGATGGAAGCCGGGAATTGATTCTAGGCCAGTAGTAGCAACTCTGATGTCATTAGGAGCATTTACCCCATTCCTCTTCCACATAACCGCCACCCCTGCTTCAGGGAAATCCCAAGATTCGCGTTGGCGCAATTTTTGGTAATCGCCTTGCCATTGTGCTGAATCCTTTGGAATAGTAAGATGGGTTACGAGTTCGCCAGGTTGCAATTTATTACGAGTCATACCGTCGAGCTCGAAAAAATCAGTCAATTGCATTGAACGAGTTCCTGTTGATGACGCTAGATGAATTGTTGCATCTAGACACATCAAAACAGGTGCAAGGTCGGCTTGGTAGGTTGCGACACAAAGTGTGTTTTGATTAGGTATGACTCTACAATCAGCTTCTGTGCCGCAATCGCATTTATGGCACCAATCAATCGATTCGCGCCAATTTTCACTTTGATTGAACCAATAACATCGAGTGTCGAGGCAAATATTTCCTCCAACAGTACCTGAGCGTCTGATCAATACGCTTGCAATCATGC
>Ga0315334_10001722_pt1 | contig 13561 bp, 12 predicted proteins | sample M150034915metaG_FD_205555 | JGI IMG/M metagenome (GOLD analysis project Ga0315334, IMG submission 205555) | Ammonia-oxidizing marine archaeal communities from Monterey Bay, California, United States - M1 500m 34915 | ecosystem: Environmental > Aquatic > Marine > Intertidal zone | place: USA... | reverse complement strand
AGTTATTCGTTTTTTACCGGCTGTTGAAGGTGATGACTTACCTTGGGCAAAATACTGGGACCATTTCTTTCAAGGACCAACTGGTCAATGGTATGTTGAGAAATCACTGACTACCATTGGTAAGGACGATCCTGTTTCCGAAATGAATTCAAAACTATGGAATACAGGTATTGAAGCAGATAAAGATACTGCACGTAAACGTAAGCGTCGCTTACATTATGTGTCAAATATCTATATTGTTTCTGACCCTGAAAGTCCAGAAAATAATGGCAAGGTATTCTTATATACTTATGGTGCTAAAATATTTGAAAAAATAATGAATAGCATGCAACCTCAGTATGAAGATGAAACTGCCATTAATCCATTTGACTTATGGAAAGGAGCTAATTTTAAAATGAAGATTGCTCAGGTTGCGGGATTCCGTAATTATGACCGTTCTGAATTTGGTGGTATTGAAGCTCTTAATACTGATGATGCTGTGTTAGAAGGTATTTACAACCAACAGCATTCTATTCAGGAGTTTACTGACCCTTCAACATATAAGACTTATAGTGAGCTTAATCTTAAGTTGACTAGAGTTTTGGGTGAGGAAGTTAAAACTATGAATCGTACGGAGATTGACTACGTTGATGAAGATATCAAAAATGAATCTCCATTTAATGATTCACCAAATGATGTTAAAGATCCTATCGCAACAGCTGCTGACCCAGTAGCTAGAGCTGATTCGGATAATGATGACACCATGAGTTATTTCGCTAAATTAGCGGCTGAAGCTTAAAAGTTAAATCTTAAGAACCCCCGTAATTGGGGGTTTTTATTAATTAAAGCCAAACATACTAGGACCCATACCATACTCTGAAGATGTATGATAGTCATGAATTAATGTTCTTATGGTTGGTGACCCATCCATATGTAAATGTTGAATAACAGTTACAGCGCCTTTATTTGAGGAAAAATCTTGAGTACTATGATTATGTATTTTACCGTCAGTTGATCGTTGTTTACCATCATAATAACTTAAACCACTTTCTTCTTTTTTCCTTAATTGTAATTTCATTTCTTCAGTTTTATTCTTATGTGTTAGGTCTTGAACTCCTAATGTATTAATACCCATAGCTGCTCTTTGTTCTGCCCAAATATGTGGAAGCATTTCTATCCATTTATCCGAACCTGGCATTCCATACTTCCAAAGCCTTTCTTGACTATCAAGCACTTTATTCATAAGTACCATGACTCCTAGATTTAAATCTGTTCGTGTTTTTTGATATCCAGTTTCTTCAGCCATTTCTGCTACTGATATTCCTTGATTCTCTAGAGCTTTTTTAACATTTCCACCAACTGATGATGTAGGTCTATAATATTGTTTACTAGGTACTTTACCATCAACTGTCCAGCCTAGATGATCAGTCAACCAATCTGGTAACATACCTATAAGAGTATCTTTTACAAGTCCACCAAAATCTTTTAAACCTTGCCAAACTTTACCTATAGAATCTTTAACACTTATCATCCAATCCGGCATGCCAAAGTTTCCGCCAAGAATTGTTTTTTCCTCTTCATTCCAGAACCATAACTTAATGCTTGTCCATAATTTTGTCAAACTATCTTTAGCTGATTGCCATGCCTCTGCAATTGAAAAATTACCAGATTCCCATGATATAAATCCACCAAAGATTTTTGTTTTGGTTGTACCACCTGGGTACCATTTTCCACCAGGAGTATAAATCCATCTACCAATACCTTTTGCAATATCTACTACTACTGTCTTTGTTTTTTCCCATGCAATACTAACAGCTTCACCAGCATCTTTTAATCCTGTAGTAATTCTATCACCACCAAAATAACCTGCAACAGCACCAATAGCCATTCCAATTAAACCACCGATAATTGCACCTGGAATAGCACCAACACCACCAAATAAAAATCCTATTGCTCCACCAATTGTAGCACCTAAACCACCTACTTTAAATGATTGCTTTATTGCATTCCATATACCTTCACCAGAACCACCTAGCATTTGCCCTATTCCACCAGCTAATCCATCTACTTTCCAACCCTTAACAAAATCTTTAATTGCTCCAGTAGCCAAAGCTACAGCACCTAAACCAAGTAGATATGGTAATGCTTTAGCTAAGAAGAATAATTTCGCTAAAGTTCCAAGTATACCAGCCTTTTTACCTCCTTTAGTAATATTTGTAATATTCATTCCCTCAGCTGCTTTTTCAACTATTTCTCTCTTTTGTTCTCTTTTGGCCTCTATAGCAGATCGTTTATCATCCATTCTTTGTTTCCGCTTTTCTTTCCACTCAGTAAAGGCCTGCTTTAATGCTGACTTTTGTAATTTCTCAGTATAAATATCATGAACAAAAAGAGAACCTTTTTTACCGCCTTGAGCTGCTAATGATTGTATTCCAGTTTTAATAAGCTGTTGAAAATGCATTATTCCATCAGAATTTACCTTTATTAGACTTACCCATTTATCAATAGATTTCAGCTCTGCACCTTCAGCTATTGTTGCAAGTGAATGTTTAATCTCTATTGAATTCCAAACTAATGGATCAGAATTTGCTTTAATTAAACCGAGTTTTTCATTTAAATCGTGAAGACCAACAAATCTATCTTTTCTATCAACTTGTGGTTTTTTCTTTTTAGCTTTCTTATCTTTTTGCTCTTTTTTCCACAGTGGAATAGTATGTTTAACTGAATGTTTAGCTCTTTTACCACTATCTGTAAATTTTTCAGACATTTTAGCAGTAAACAAACTAGCTTTGATTCTTCGTTTAAAGTCTGTAGCATCATCAATTCCTTGGAACCCTTCTTGGTCGGCTGGATCTCCAGATTGCTGAGCTAACTGCCTCTCTTGATATTCTTTATTCTCCAGATTTTGACGAACGTTAGCTTGATTAAGCTTCTTTAACTGCTGTGCAATATCCGTTAATAGTGTTACTTCATCTTTAGCCATTTTTACTTTGTTTTTTCATCCTTTCGTTTTCTTTTTTTACATGGTCTTCCACAAGGGAGATATATATTTCCCTTTCCCACGGTATCATATCATCCAACTCAGTTATACTAAAATTGTGTTGATTCATTAATACAAAATTAGATTTAAAATAGCTTATTATATTACTATGGGAAAGGGCTATTGAAAAAAATCAGACAATCCATTTAATTCAATTTTGCTTTCTTTACCACATTCTTTACAAGCTAAATCTATCTTATAATTTAATGTTGGAGCTTCACTAATTACATCTACTAATTGAGTAAACTGAGTAGTATTTAAACTCTCAACAAAATCAACTACTTCTTTCTTTGGTGAATCTTTTACAGCAAATGTTTCTTCACCGCTATAAATAGTTTCAATTGATTTTGCAATCATATTAATAACAGTATCTGCGCCAGTCTTTCTTTCTTTATCACTTAACCTATCATCCATTTTTAACCATTTTAAATCAACAGATATATCATCTGTTATTTTAATATGTTTATCAGGCGCATCCTCAATATTTTTAACTTTAACTTTTTCTAAATCAATCTTATGCTCATTTATTTCTTCACAATGTTGACACTTTAATTGTATTTCAACACCTTCACCTACAGACTTACTTCGTAGGGTTACAAACATATATTCAACATCAAAATTTGTTAACTCCTTAAAAGCTATAGGTGTTTCTACACAAATTTTAATAATATCAATTACTGCTTTTTCAATAGTAGCTTCATTTTCAGATTCCATTGCTATTAGCAATATCTTCTCTTCTTTGACCACGTATGGTCTGTATGTTATAGTTTCGCCTGTTGAGGGCACAATCATATCATACTTTGGTGTTACTAGTTTAGGTAACATATCAATCTCTCTCCATTATTATAAAATTATTTTATTTTAAAAGCCGCCTAGACCACCGTCTGCATGTATTTGTCGTCTTTTAAAAGGGTTATTCTTTGTTGTTGTATCTGTAGGTGGCGGCCCATCTTCATTTCTATATTGGTCAAATTTCTTATCTTTATTTAATTTATCTAACATTCCATCATCTGTAAAAGTTAATTTAATATCTACATCTACATCAAAATTATTTATTCTTCTAAAATTATCATATTCCCAAGTTACAGATACTTCTAATAAACCTTCAGATTCATTAGATAATTCAACTGCTCCAACTTGTATAGGATATGCATTCTCTAATATAATTGTATAACCAGGAATTATATGATTAGAGTTAGATAATTGTTGTATAGTCACATCAGTACAATATTCATCTTTATACATTGTTTTATAATGTTGGCCTGATGTATCTACAATCATTTCTTGCCACAAATCAAAATAATTTTTAATATAATAATCATTTGTTAATAAAAATGTCATCTCTACTTCATCTGTTACAGCCGAATATGGTTTTTTAGACATATGATGATTATGCGTAGCTTCCGTTGTTGATATTCTTTTACCAGGTAATGTAGCACCTTTACATAATAAAAACATATCTCTTGGGTCATTAATAAAATCTCCAACATGATGACCCTCACCAGATATTGCATTATTTAAAAATGTAGCTGGGTCAAATCTTAATAAATTATTTATTGACTTTGATGGATGAGAAATATATACAGCAAATCTATTACCACGTGCTGCACCACCATGATGATTAATTGCTGCCTTTATTGAATCTATGCTAACTGGTAATCCCATTAGTACGCCCTCTTAGAATCAGCCCAAATTGAGCCAACAGTGGCTTTCTTGAATTGTGCTGTTTGTAAAAATATTGCTATGTTCCATTCTGCTGAATTTACTTTCATAATTGATGAATTTACATGCTTTGTTAAATAATGTTTAAAACATGGTCTAAAATATTTATATTTTTTTGTTGCCATTAGTAACTTATATGTTATCTTAAATCTTGTAGTTCTATCAAACTTTTGATTAGATGCTGTATCGTTTAATTTATCTAAGAAAATTGCACGAATTTTAGGCGGTAAGTAATGTAAATTAATACCATAAAAGCCACCTTTAGCAGGACCAACAACAATTGTTAATGGAAATATATCATAATATGGTAAAGTTTGTTTAAGCTTAGGATCATATGTGTACATTACCATATCACCTGGAGAAGCTCCAGCTTGCTTTTTTAATCTATCATCTTTAAGCATTTTACTAGCACCTATTGGACCAAGCGCTGCAACTTTTTTAGCAAACCATGCATTTGCTTCTTTACTACGTGCTTGTAATCCTTTACGGAATGCTTCTGATTCTAATTTGTCGAATAAACTGGCCATACTTGTATTTATACTCTTTTCTTAAGTGTTTTCCATATTCTACGGCCTGTTTTTGTTTTAGAGGCTTTAAACCCCATAGTCATTGTCTTAATACCCATAGCTTCTAATTCTTTTTCTGTCCATATTTGAAATTCAAAGCCACGTTCCTCACAAAACTTATTAGCATATTTCCATTTAGAAGTATTCTTCATATATGTTAATGCTTCAGTAAGTTTTTTACGTTTAGGTGGTTTAGTTTGAGATGATGGTTTAATTTCAATAAGGAGTGTACGACCTGTATCTGTTCGTATAGTGAGGTCAACAAAATAACGATGCATCTTACGGTCTGTTGAACATATATATGGTATAACGGTCTCTTCAGACTGCCACCACTTAACCCATGATGCTTTGTCTAAATATCTAAATGCATTTCTTTCCCATAACGATCTATAATGTATCATATCAACGTTACCATTATATTTTTCAGGGTGTTTTGGTCTCCAAGAGCCAGAATATGTCTTTTTCATGGTAGTATTTATATAAATTCGTATAAATAACTATTATACGAACAAAGGAATAATCATGGCAGGAAGAAATTTAGACGCAGATATGTTAATAGGAGCATCGGCTGGTGTAAAAGCTTCAATGCTATCACAACATTGGAAATATCCTCAAACTGTAGGTAATGATACAGTTGCTGATGATATTCATTTTAATAGTCACGAATCAAGTGAATATTCTATAAAACGTATGAGTGTTATATCTGAAACTACGCATGAACCATTTGTTATGTTTGAATTTATGGAGATAAATCAAACTCTAGCTAATGAAAAGGCTATGGAAGAATCAAGAAAAATATCCAATCTTATGAAAGAGGAAAAGACGCTAGATTATTGGAAATTTGACCAATATAGAAATGAAGAAGGTGGTATGAGAGGTCGTCGAAGTGCAGATGAATTTCATAGTGGAGAGGGAAATAATTTTTTATGGCATAAAAGTCTAATAAATTGGTTAGGAAAATATACTACTGCGGCTGAAAGACAATATACTGGTTCAATTGCATTATATATGCCTACTGATATTCAAATAAATGATTCAATGGTTTATAATGAAGATACTAGAAAATTAGGTGCAGCTCTTGAAACACTTGCTAGAGGTGATGAAGGTGAGTTTATTCGAGAAGGAGATGGTACTTTAAATCTAACAATTTTAACTGACCCTGCAGTTCTTGCTTTAGGTGGTGCTGCTATTGGTGCTCTTCCATTTATTCCTGGTGGTGCTGCTGTTGGTGCTGTATTAACAGGTACCTTAGGTCAAGTTGCTCAAACAGAAGTTCAAAGACATACTGGTAGAATAATGAATCCAAATGAACTTACAAAATATCAACAAACTGCATTAAGAACATTTACATTTAATTGGATTATATTACCAGATAATGAATACGAATCTGATCAAGCTGCTGGCCTTATTAAATTTTTTAGAAAATCTGCTCATGCTAAAAAAACAAGCTCAACAATGGTAACTGTACCAGACCATGTTATAACATCATTTCATGGAGCAAAAGATATGATTCAATTACCACCATGTTTTATTGAGAATGTTAATGTTACATATAACCCAAATAATTCTTCATTTTTTAAACAAAATAATTCACCAGTTGAAATTGGATTAAGTGTATCATTTAAAGAAATAGTTCCAATATATGCAGCTGATGTAGAAAAGGGGTATTAATATGTATTTCTCAAATATAGTAGATGTAGCAATTGATATAGACGGTTCAGGTAATAAAGATAGATTAAAAAATCTAACAGCAAAAGCTAAAGTATCAAATGCTTTAATTAATAATGCTGGTTTTTATCAAACAATAACAGTTATAGATGGCGAAAGGCCAGATCATTTGAGTCAACGATTATATAATACTGATAAATTTCATTGGACATTCTTATTACTTAATCCACAAATAAAAAATATATGGGATGATTGGCCAATGAGCTCATCACAATTATTAGACTATTGTACAAATAAATATCAATATCTTGCTGGTGATACAGATGATTCATTAGTAGATAAATTTATTTTAGGTGAAACAGTAACAGGTGGTGTTTCTGGTGCAACAGGAACTGTAAAAGAAATTCACGTTAATTTAGGTTATGTCACAATAGAAAAACTAACAGGTACATTTACTGTAACTGGTGAAACTATTCAAGGTCTTACTTCTACAGATTCAGTTAACTGTAATTTTATTAAGTCACAAGCTTATGCACCTCATCATCATGTTAGTGATTCAACTGGAGATTGGGTAATACGTGCTACTTCTGGAACTACTCCATATACATACATCGATTATGAGTCGGCCGTAACAGAACAAAATAGACAAATAAAAATAATTAAGCCTGAACATATAAGTAATGTAGCTAATGAATTTGTAATCCAAATGCGAAGTGCATAATGTTAAATCTTCAATCGTTAAAAGTTAAAGTATTTAAAACTGATATAGCCCCTCTGGTTTTATCATTAACTATGTATGAAACTATAAAAGGTAATGTTAGAGGTAGTATGACTGTACTTGATAATATTAATTTTATGGACACTTTTCTTGGAACAACTCATGCTCCCCTTAGAATTGAATTTGGATATCAGGGTTATTTTTATCAAAATAATTTTTATATTGATGGTGTTGAATCAATGGTGATAAAAAAATCAGGTAAACAATATACTATACATTTTATTGCTAATACTACTTTCCATAACCAAATAGTAAGAATTAACGAAGCATATTCAGGAAGAGGTGACCAAATTATTAAAAGTATATTTGTAGAAGCTTGCGATGGTCCATTTATAAAAGATTCAAAATCTATTACTAAAGGTAGATATATTGTACCAGGTATTACTGCACATGAAGCAATTAGTCATGTTGTTAATACTTGTTATGATGAAAATTCTTCTGGAATGTTGTTATATCAAAGAGTTTGTGAAGAAGGTGTAACAAGATTAACTTCTTTACATGATATGGAAAATAATTATTTTTATGAAAGAAGTTTAATTGGTACAGTCACATATTCAACTGTATATAAATTAAGAGCAACAGTTGCTGGTGCTTTAGGAGATGATGATGGTATTGACCCTAATCAGCAAATAGGAACAACTCCAGGATTTGTTTTAGATGAATATAATATGAATTTTGTTCAAAAATTAGGAATGGGAGCTTATGGTAATAAGATTAAAAACTTTAAAATAGATGAAACTAAAGAAGAAGAATTTACTCCTGCAGAAAAAACACATATACCAAAAACTTATATTCCATTATCAAAAAAATTATATGATAATGGTGAATCATCAGTATTTAGTACTTGGTGTACCCCAGAAGCAAATTTTGCTATTAATCAAAAATTCAGGGCTTATAATCAACGAATGACAGCTCCTAATGTTGTTGCAGTGCCTGGACTTGGATGTGGATATTCTATAAATGTTGAATCAGGTGGAAGTAATTTAAGTAAAACAAAAACAGATACAGGTTATATAGTTTCAACTATAAATCATAAATTTACAATGCATGATGGTGACCATCAATATGCACAAGATATAGGATTAATGAGAGAATGATAGAATTTGGAATAGTAAAAGATATTAATGACCCAGATAAACTTGGAAGAGTTAAAGTAAAGGTAGTTCAGAAGCATGACAATATAGATACAAAATATCTTGGATGGTCACAGGTTGTGATGCCTGGAAATACACCTGCGATAAATGGTACAGGTCATTCTGTAAATTTAGCAGTAGGCTCATTAGTTTGTGGCATATTTCGAGATCCACGACAACAAGAATTTATGGTCATGGGGTCTCTTCCTACGAAGACAGATGTCACTACAGATGATGATACTGATATTGGTGGTTCAGCAGCTGAGACAACAAATGAACCAGATAATAATGTACGAGTAAGAGCCGAAGTTGATCCAACTGCAAATGACCCTAAAGGTACATATGAACCACTTAGTGCATATGCTCCAGTTTATCCATATAATAATGTATATGAAACAGAGAGTGGTCACGTTAAAGAATATGATGACACTCCTGGAGCTGAACGTATAAGAGAAAGACATATGTCAGGTACTCAATATGAGATACAACCTGACGGTACAAAGATTGAAAAGATTGTAAGAGATAACTACCAATTAGTAGTAGGTCATGATACACTTGAAGTTAGAGGAAATGTTAAAATTATTGTAAGTGGTGATGCTAATATAGCAGTATCTAAAAACTTAACTGCTCAAGTAGGTAAGGATATGACTACTGTAGTGAATGGTAATGCATATACAACAGTTGATGGCAATGCAGATTTACTTGTCAAAGGAGATATAGATGGCGAGGTAAGGGGTAATATTGATATTGACGTAGGGAGCAGTGACCCAGAACATGTTGTATATGATGCTAATGGTGTTGCTGTGCATCATGTGGTGTTAGGTGGTTATACAAAAAATAAGGCTATTGAACAATGGTTCCCTCCTGTAAAAACTAATACATTTACTTTGACACATAAGAATGCAAGGAAAGTTAGAGAATTATCAGCTGAAGCACAAGCACCGTATGCCTCTGCATTAGCTACCTTTGATGATTATGATAGAGACAATGTTAAATTGGTTGATGGTAAATGGACATATCCAGATAAAACATCATATACAGCTTCATTCGGTAATATTGAATTACACACTGAAGGTGGTTTAAATGCTATTGTTGGTGGTGAGGTTGATGTAATAGCATTCCAAAATGCTAAATTAGACATTAGAAAAAATGCAGATATTGATGTGGCTGGTAATGTTGATATGGATGTGGTAGGTAATATTGTTATAGATGCTACAGGTGATGAGAGCATTATTGATATAAACACTATAGGTGATTCAAGTCAAATTGATATAAACACTGCAGGCCTTCTTAAAGTGATGTCAACTGGTACAACCAATATTGAAAGTACGGCTGATATGACATTAAAGTCAACAACTATAAATTTAGATGGTAACGTTGAAGTAACTGGTAATATTGTTACGCAAGGTACAACTACTACGGATGGCAGCTTAGTATTAGACACACATACACACACTATTTCAGGTGGCTCAAGTGCTGGAAATACTTCCGGTCCTAACTGATAACAGGTATAAATAAGATATATGGCAACAATCGCAAGACAAGAAACGTATAAAGATTTAGATTTTTCTTTTAAGCAAAATCCTAATACCAATGACGTTGGAATAAAGAAAGATAATGCATCTATATCACAGAGTGTATTAAATATATTAAGAACGAATCACGGTGAGCGTCCATTTAATTATAACTTTGGTGCAAATCTTAGGCAGTACTTATTTGAGAATATGAGTCAAGTAACAGCAGCACAAATGTCTACTTCTATTAATCTTGCTTTAAAAAATTGGGAACCAAGAATAGAAGTACTTAATACAAATATTCAAGCAAGAGCTGATGAAAACGAAGTATTTATAACAGTAACCGGTAGAGTTAAATCAAGTAATCAAGTAGTTGATATCGCTACCACAATAGAGAGATTACGATAATGGCAATAGAACGCAGAATTACAGCAAGTGAATTAGATTTTGATAACATAAAAAATAATCTAGTTGCATATATGAAAGCAACAGATACAACCTTTAATGACTATAACTATGATGGCTCTGCGATGTCAACCATTATTGATGTATTAGCATATGTAACTCATGTTAATTCAATGAATGCAAACTTCTCATTGAATGAAACATTTATTGATACTGCTCAATTACGATCTTCTGTGGTATCTCATGCTAAGTTATTAGGTTATACACCAAGGTCTATTGCTCCATCAACTGCTGTAATTAATATGAAAATGAATTATGATGTTACAGCTACACCTTTATGGAATCACGATGGAAGTAATATACCACTACCTTTAAGTATGCCAAGAGGTACAAAATTCCAAACAACTATTGATGGTATAACATATCCAATGTTTAATTCAGCTACTCAAACAATTAATTTTGATGCAACAGATGGTTGGTTATTTGAAAATGTTGGAATTGAACAAGGGACATTAGCAGAAATATCGTATACTTATCAAAATAATGCTTTTGAGACATATTTAATTCCTTCTAAGAATGTAAACACAGCTGCAATTAAAGTTACAATTGTTGATTCAGGTTCAACAAATGCATCTAAAGTATATTCTCTTAATTCGAATGTTGTTAATCTTGATGGCACAAGTGAAGTATATTTTTTAGAGGAAGGAAGAGATTCTTATTATGAAATTAAATTTGGTGATAATATTATAGGTAAAAGACCAGGTAATGGTAATACAGTTAAAATAGAATACTCTATAATTCCATCAGGTGTAGATGTGAATGGCGCTACAGTATTTACTATGACCGATTCATTAAATGGTAATAGTAATGAAACAATTACACTTGTAAGTAAAGCTACTGGCGGTGCTGCAAGAGAAACTAAAGAAGCTATTAAATTTAATGCTCCACTTGCGCATGTATCTCAAAATAGAGCTGTTACACCTGATGACTATAAAGCCATTATTAAAAACGAATTTGCCGATGTTGAAGCTGTTGCAGTATGGGGTGGAGAAGATCATGATGTGCCAGATTATGGCAAGGTGTATATCTCCATTAAGCCATTATCAGCTGAAACACTCACCGATGACCAAAAGACTACTATAAAAACAAGTATTTTAAAGCCAAAAAACGTTGTAAGTATCACTCCGGTTCTTGTCGACCCAGAATACACCTATATCGACCTTGAAGTTTACTTTAAATTTAATCCTAACCTTGCTACAGTAACAGCGTCTGGTTTGTCAACCTCAATAAGGAATACACTTGTGACATATAACGATGATACATTAAAGAGTTTTGGTGGAGTATATAGAGACTCAAATGTTCTTAAAAAGATTGACGATACTAACATTGCTATCCTATCTAATATTACTCGTATTAAGATGACTAAAAAGATTATACCAGTGCTTGGTACAGCAACTAAATATACGCTTAAATTTAATCAAGCATTGTCTGACTTAGATGCTACTACATCATCTACTGGTGCTTATGTAGAATCAACTAATTTTACATATGCTGGGGTTGATGCTAAGCTTAAAGATTTTTATGATAGTTCAAGTGATACACGAATTATTCAAATTGTTGATTCAGGTGATTTAGTATTAGCTACTAACGTTGGTGATGTGAATGAAGAGGCTGGAACAATTACTCTTAACGCATTCCAACCAACTGCATTACCTATAGGTTCTACTACAATCGATGTTACGGTTAAACCAGCATCGTCTGATATATCACCTACAAGAAATGAATTATTAACAATTAATACATCAACCGCAACGATAACAGGAGAGATAGATACTATGGCTACTGGTGGTACTACTGCTGGTATTGACTATACAACAGTGAGTAACTAATGGCAACAATTGGCAAATATAATATATCATCATATATCGATGAATTAGTACCAGACCATATAGAGGGTTCATATCCTGATTTAGTTGTATTTCTTAAGACATATGCATTATATTTAGAGCGTCAAAATAAATCAGGATTCTATCTTAACTCAATTGATATCCAAAGAGATATTGACCATGTAGAAGAAGAGCTATTAACAGAACTCCAAAATGAAATTGGTGTCGCAGTACCAAGAGATTTTGCTACAAACCCAAGAATGTTCTATAAGAGACTTGTTGAATTTTATAGAAGTAGAGGTACACCTGAATCTATTAAGTCATTCTTTAGAATGATATATAATGATGATGTAGAGACATATTTTCCATTTAATGATTTACTTAATCCATCTGATGGAACTTGGACAAATCAAGAAACGGCTATTAAAGCTAATAGAACTACATTTACTCCTAATCATATATTTACAATTAGTGGCACACCTACTGTAATTGATGGAAATAATGATGCAGCTCAAGCAGCTATTTTTGATGATGACGTTGTATTTGTAAATGACACATATCAAACACCAACCACAGATTATGTTGAGGAAGTATATTCAGATTCAGGTACAACTAAACATAGATTAACATTTACAAGTGCATTATCAAATGCTGATGTTGTAACGACATATGCTAAAGGATTATTTACTACAAATGATGGATTCTTATCAGATAAAAAGTTTTTACAAGACTCTTATTACTATCAGCAATTTTCATATGTATTAAAAACTGGTAAGAATGTAGCTGACTGGAAAAATGCATTTACAAGATTAGTTCACCCTGCAGGATTTAAATTCTTTGGGGAGATATTGATTTATATTACAGCATTAG
>Ga0315334_10001721_pt1 | contig 13561 bp, 15 predicted proteins | sample M150034915metaG_FD_205555 | JGI IMG/M metagenome (GOLD analysis project Ga0315334, IMG submission 205555) | Ammonia-oxidizing marine archaeal communities from Monterey Bay, California, United States - M1 500m 34915 | ecosystem: Environmental > Aquatic > Marine > Intertidal zone | place: USA... | reverse complement strand
CGGCTGATAACACGTTCAATGCCAGCGTGACCACGGGCGACCTCACGCTGGACGGCAAGTTCGCCGGCGCAGCTGCCGTGGGGACCAAGGTGGTGTTCGCGCCGTACAATGCCGACGTGGTCGGGGTCTTCAACACCGCTGATGACACGTTCTCTACTGTCAGCACCGGCCTCACGGGGAACTACAAGTTCGCCGGCGCTGCAGCCGTGGGGACCAAGGTTTATTTCGCGCCGTACGAAAACGACGAGGTCGGGGTCTTCAACACCGCTGATGACACGTTCTCTGCCACCGTGCTCACGGGCCTCGGGGGGCAGCAATACATGTTCCGGGGCGCAGCTGCCGTGGGGACCAAGGTGGTGTTCGCGCCGCACAATGCCCCCAAGGTCGGGGTCCTCAACACCGCTGATGACACGTTCGAAATCGTGACCCTGGGCGACCTCACGGGGGACGGCAAGTTCCGCGGCGCAGCTGCCGTGGGGACCAAGGTGGTGTTCGCGCCGTACCATGCCGACGTGATCGGGGTCTTCGACACGGCTGATGACACGTTCAATTCCAGCGTGACCACGGGCGACCTCACGGGTGTGCAATACAAGTTCTCCGGCGCAGCTGCCGTGGGGACCAAGGTGGTGTTCGCGCCGTTCAAATCCGACGTGGTCGGGGTCTTCGACACGGCTGATGACACGTTCGATGCCAGCGTGAGCGTGGGCCACATCGCGGGGACCTACAAGTTCTTCGGCGCGGCTGTCGTCGTTGGGACAGAGGTGGTGTTCGCGCCGTGCGATGCTGACGAGGTGGGCTGGTTTACGTAATTAGCATTTTTTTTGTACAATTTATGTACATTAGCGTTTCCTCTTCTTCTTCACCATCGGGTGGGTCAAAACAACGAAAACGTTAGCGTCCTCTCCCTCGCCTACCTTAAAGAACATCGCACTCTCCTGCGCGCATACCTTAGTCAGGCTCCCCGTCCATTCGTTCAGGTTCTTAACGAGGCTGCTGCTGTTGTTCAGCGGGTTCTTGGCCTGCTCGTCGTATTCCAAGACCATTTCCTCATCGTAGAAATCCATCACCTCCTCTGGCGTGATCACGGTGCCGCACTGCTTGAGCGTCGTCGCCAGGTCAATTTTTAATGTATTCGTCCAGATCGAGTAGCCCTGGACGTACTTGGAGCTTTCCTCCCCGGAGGCGAGGTCTGAGTCGTTGATGCTGAGCCCCGCGCTCTTCTGTATGTCAATGTTTGCGCGAATGAAGCCGCGGACGTGGGGGAGCATCAGGGGTCCAAGCGCGGCCCACGACTCGGGGTTAGTCACCCCGAGCTCGTAGCAGTCACGCTGCTTCCAGTAGAAGTCGAACAGGAACCAGTTTTGCTCCTCGCCGTTGAAAGAGAGGCACTCGATGATACCTTTCGCCATCAGCTCCCCTCCGTCTTTCAGCCACTTATCCCCCGGAGTAATGTTGCAGTGGTTTCCTGCCTTCGGCTCCCAGTCGGGCGAGTTCGGGTCCTGGGAGCGGAACTGCAGCATGGTGCTCTGGAAGCGAGCGGCTGACGTGCTCACGTCGATCACCGGCACCTCCACGGGCTGCTTGAGGGCGAAGGAAACGGTGTCCTTCGCCAGGACTTTGAATGATTTGCAGGTCTTGAATCCCTGGTTGTTTCGAACGAAGCCGTAAAGCTTCACAATTTCTCCTACGTTCCCCTCGATGCCGTCCGGTGCCTCAAACGTCATCACAGTGATGGAATCCATCGTCTTGATGACGAACTCCTCGGGGTTACTCTCGTTCGCAAGGGCCACGATGGAATCGCCTCGCTTCTCATAGTTCTTGGTATCGAAGATCTTGGACTCACCGGGAAATGCGGTGAAGTAAAATTTGCCGGGCGAACGAGCCTTCGGGAGCTTCGCGATGCCGTCCAGCATGGCTACTAGGCAGATGCCCGAGGTGTCGGACTTGCCCATCAGCTTCGACACGTTCGTGCTCGTGCTCGCCGCCCGAGCCGCCAAGAAGGTCTGCAAAGCAGAGCCAGAGCGTGCGCACGACATGGCGAAGCTCACGATTTCAACACCGTGGACTTACAGACTGGGCAATCTTGGGCTTCTTTTAAATAGGAATCGATGCACCTTCGATGAAATGTGCAGTGGTGGTGAAGATTGCGAACATGCTCTCTCAGCTTCATTTCCTCCTGGCATATCACGCACTTCGGCGTCTCCTTGATCATCTTGTTCGAGATATGAATTATTGGAAAATTTTCTTCAATCTCTTTTTCGCGCGCGTCCATGTCCTTGGGCTTGCCTCGTTTCGTCTTGTCCGTCAAAACAGTGTCATTTGATCGCAGCGTCACGAGTCTCATGTAACTCTGCTCGACCCGAGCCATCACCCATTGTGGCATATTCAATTTATACTCGTCTTCGTTGTCGAGCGCCTCGTAAATCACTTCGTACAAATCATCGTAGCCCGCTTCGATGAGAAAGCAGACAGCGTCTAAAGAATTACTCCTCATTCTGGCCATCACTCGGATGTAGCCGCGCTCATCGTCTCCTGCGTACCGGTTCCCTTCCAGAACTTGGGGGATAACTTGGCGAAAGAAATCGTACCATTGGAGCCTGCCGGGCCCATCGTCATCGTCATCATCGTCTTCGTGTGCGTTCGGAAACATATTTATGAAATTCTTTCGTCGGGGACTGACGTTCGATCTTCGACGAGTTCGTTTTATACCACCTGAGCATGGAAAGCAGCGTGAGAACATTGCAGATGGAGTTGGCGAAAAAGCAGCCGAACAATCACAGCGTAGTTGATGCATTACACGCCTTATATCTGGCGGTCGAAAGCGAGTTCGATCTTGTCTCAGTGCCGAGCGAAACGCTGCTGCCGTTCATCGACGCTCTCGAAAACCTGCGCTTGCGGCAGCACGCCACCGATGAGCTCCACCGCGTCCGCAACAACATCGTCTCCTCCATTGGATCCTTGCTCGCGGTGACCGAGCTTAGAATGAGGCTTCTCACGAATGATGACGAGTGGTGCGAGCTGGATTACATTTTTACGCAGAAGCAGGCCGAGTTCGACCGGAAGGCATCGCCGCTCTTCTGCAAAGAAATGTTCGAGAAAACGGGGCTGACCTACTTTGAGACGCACCCCCTCGTGCAGTACAGCATGTCGCAGCTGAAAACAAACTTGCTCGAGCTCCTTCTCCATGAGGGGGACCTCGACGAGAGCGACGTTGAGTGGCTCAATATCATCTACCGAAGCCTCCGCGATCGCGTCGCCGTGCTGAGCACGTACCCCTACTCGCTCGACGTCAACGACGACGAGCGGTACTGCGTCCGAATTGGAGACACCAAGGCAATTTGCACAAGCGCGTTCGTTTACGACTTCTCGGTATTGCTAACCCACGCAGAGTTCGCCTTCAGGGTGTACGCCTTCCTTCAAAAGAACGTCACCACGTCGCCGTTTTCGCAGTACGCCAAAGATTCGAAAGAGACGTTCGACCTGTTCTTCATCAAAATGCTGAAGACTGCGACAGGCGACGCGTTCGGCGAAGAGTTCCAGGCGTACTTTCTCAGCCGCAGCGTCTACCCCTTCGAGTACTTGCTCTACACCAGAGGCTACAAGAACGCTGCGCTCGTGGACTACAAGGTGCTCCAGTTCCAGCGGGGCTTGGACGCCTCAAATGCCATTCTCAAAATCGGCCACGAGACGGTCCAAGAGCTGCTCAAGCGCGATCTCACTGAAGACGAGAAGCTCTCAGAAGATGTTCAAAGCATCGACGCGCTGCTCAGCGACGAAGAGGTCGAAAAGAAGTTCGTCCTTCTGCCGCGCAAGCTGCAGTGCACCATGCACGCCGCGATCCTCGAGTACGTCTTCGAGCGCGAGATGAACGTGAAATTCGTTAAGTTCTACATGACGCTGCCGGAGCTCTACGCGCTCTCTTGCTCGCGGACGCACGTTATCGAGTACCCGCACATCGTGCGTGACTTGCCCTTTGACAGCGGCATGCTCGTTGTGTGCTCGAAGTTTGAGCCGCACTTCGTGCGCGTAGACACGTTTTACGACGCGCTCGTATGCTGGGTGAGTCTTGTTACGCAGTTCTACGACGGTGAGATCTATGACGACAACGCGGAGCGGATTTCGTTGGGTGGGTTCTTTCGCAAAATGTTCTAGAGTCGACGGGTCCAACAAACCCACGATTCCCCTGATTCCCACGATTCCCACGATTCCCACGATTCCCACCGGGGGGTCTCAAAATTAAAAAGCAAAATCGTGATTCGGTTACTCATGAAACTATAAATTCTTCAAAGCAAGTCTCAACAAATTCTTTGGGATTCAGCTCAAAGTTCAAATGTTTGCTAGCGACGCTGTGCAGCGCGGCGTCTAAGAAGCGGCCTAATTTCTTGCTGTTGCTTGAGTGGAGGCGAACTAGTTCTCTTATCTTCGGAAAGCGGAACGCGAGCATCAGCAGAGTGTACTGCCTCGCGAGCTCGCTCTCCGCGACGAGAGCCTCGAGCGCGAGCTTGATCGGGTTCATCAAGACGCAGTTGCCGACGACGTCGCTCAAGCATTCTGTCAGGATCTCAGGCGGCAGCTGCAAGTCCCACTGTGGCGGGTTTGGCGTCATGAGGATTCGGGCAAGCTCAGGATAGTGGTCGCGTCGACGAGCGAATCAGAACTGATAAATAGTGCCGCGATGCTGTTGACCACCGATTCCATGTCGACGAACCTGTAGACGGAGGCTTGCGGGCCGTGACTGTCGAAGGCGTGCCAGAGCCCGCCCGACCTGCCCACAGCGTAGCTGCCGCAGCCGTCGGTGAAGACGATGCCGACGTCGTGCTTGAGAAACTGAGTCTCTGTTTCGAATTGCTGAAAGAATTCGTGCAGCGAGATCCTGCCTTCGTGCTCGGTGCAGGTGTAGACCTGGTAGGACTCGATCTTGTAAGTGTTCTTGAAGAACTCGTAGAACGACATAACGTACGCAGCTGACTGCAACCTGCTCTGCCCGTGCATCCTCCACAGCTTGGCTCCCACCCGCGTGTACTTTTCGAGCTCGACCAGCGAGAGGCTGGCGCCGTCCGCGTACGCGCAAGCGGTGAGGCAGGCAATCGACGTGCATGCCAGCCCCCCGCCGAACGACCCCTGGGAGAACGGGAGCGAGTACTTTTGGACGGGCGACATCGTGAAGAAGACGTTCAAAAAGCAATTTGATGAACTTATTTTATACGTTGGCAGGGGCAGGAGGCAAAACATTATAATCTCTTGTCTTCAACCAAGGCCCGACGCACTCGTCCCAAGCGAACCAGGCAAAAAAGGTCCCAACGAGGGCGATGCCGACGATCGGCCCCGCGCCGAGTCCGGGTTCGTCAGGAGGGGGGGCCGCGGTCGGGGGGGTGGTCGCTTCAGGGTCGCTGAACGTTGCGTGCGGCTTCGCCCTGGTCATGGTGTGTGCGACGTCGCCGTCGCCAATTGTGCCCCAGACGACCTCGGCCTCGGCCCCGCCCCTCTGGACTGCAACCTTCACGTCGTGAACACGGTCGAAGTAAGCGTAAACGAGCGCGCCCAAGTTCTGGCCGCCTTTCCCATAAATAGGATCACCTGTGTCCTTGCCACTTTGATCCGGACAGGAGTCGTCCTTGCACTCGAGCCAAGTGGTGCAATCCGGATCGGTGTGTATCGCGCCAGCTCCTGTGTAACTCGGGTCGTCTTTCATGTGCTCCCAGTTCGTTGTATCAATAGTGCTGTTCAATAGTGCTTTTGCGGCAGTGCTCATGCCCGTGTTGCAAAAATCCGCGGGCTGCGCAAAGGACGTCTCTTCGCCTGATGGTCGACCGTTTGAGGCGGAGTCGCACTCTGGATCCCAAGCATCTGGATAAAGGCACAGCCAGGCCTTCCAGGCTGTCGGCGCGAACACCTTGATAGTCGACGGATAAGCGACATCTGCATTGAACGTGATTCGGACTGTTTGCTCGAATGCGGAGTGTTCGGGCACCGCGACACCGTTAGCGACGCCGCAATTATCCGGTGGGCTGTAGGCTGTAATGTAAATGCCTTTTGTGGTGTAGGGCGCCTCGTGCTCTCCAAGGTAGGGCTGCGTAACGCTGCCAGCGGTGTTGTAAGCGACACCAGCTCCTTTCCAGCTGTAAGTTCCGTCGGAAGTTCCGTCGTAAGTTCCGAAGTGAGGCTCGTAAGTCCCCTCGGTAGCGGAATCGTAACCGTCAGGGACATCGTCTGGATCATTGTTCCGGCACACTTGTTGACCGACTGCTTGGCAGGCACTGGTGTACGCTGGAGGATTACTGCTTTGATCTGCTAAGCAGGTGCAGCACAGCGAGATGAAAATGTTTTGGACGTTTTCTGGTTTGAAAAGCTCGAAGCCCTCTGCGTCTTTGATGCTCATGGCAGAAAGATCCATCCCTTGTCTGAGAATCATTTTAGAACTCTGTTTAGGTGGACCCGTCTGAGCTGATATGGGGAGGTCCCCGGAGTACTGCCAATCGGGTCCACCTTGGGATCGCGTGAAGAGCACCTCGTACGCGGTGCTGGCGATCGAGGTCGAGCTGCTCGTGCCGTTGACGGGAAGGGTGGTTACGTTGAGCTCCTCCGGTAGTGGATAATACTGGGCGCGGGCAAGGGCAACGAGGAGTAGGAGCAAGGAAACCGAGAGTTTCATCCGGTTTGCTTTGACGACACACACTGTTTGCTAAGACTGGTAAACAAATTTGTATTATATAACTGCGTTTTCCCACGCGTTTTTGCTTCGTTTCAGCTTTTGCTGGCAGAGGTGGCGCATTCGAACGGAGAGCAGGCCGAGGAAGAGCAGGAAACAAATGAACAGAAAGAGTTCGAAGTCTGTAATGTTGAACGGCGTGTTGTCGCTCATGGTGTGCTAGACTAATTCGAAACCAGGCGAGAGATAGTTTTTATCTCCTCGCGGTCGCAGACTGTCTTGGTGCGCGAGGATCCGGTGATTCCGGTGCTGTGGCGGACGACGGTGACGAGGTGAGGCGTCACCTTGACGACGGTGCCGAAGGCGTTCTTCTCAGTGGGGTCGACGAAGGCGATTTGGATCACGTGTCCGAGGGTTGGCTCGTAGGTCACGCTGAAGTCCTTGTCGACGAAGTTGACGCCGACGATGTCGCTCTTCTCGGGGCGTACAGGGATGCGGGCGCGACGACTCATGCCGTTTGTTTTAGTGGGCTCGTACACTTTCTTTTCTTGGGCTTTATATATTGAGTGTAGCTCGCTTGGCTAATCTCGCGTTTGCGGCGTCTTGCGCACGCTATGGCAGAACCTTATTTTCACGCGAAGCAGGTGCTTTTTAAGTACCCGCATCCCAAATCGCAGGCAGTGGCTTACTTGGAGACGCTCCCTGGCCGCGTCCCGCTGTTCACGAAGGACATGAACGTGTACTTGGCGTCGGGTCTCGTGTCGTTCGCGGACACTCTGGAGCGCATTCGCCAAGCGGACCACCGGTTCTACGAAGTGATTCCGCCGAACGTTCCTGTGAAGCTGTTCCTGGACATCGACAAGTCAGGCGTGCTCACGGAGGAGGAGGGGGCGACGTACGCCATGTTCGAGCACGAGGTGAGCGAGTTAATCCGAACGGTTTTGGCGGAGGAGTGCGACTACGTGCTGACGAGCGCGCCGAAGCCGATGGTACTGAGCGCGACGACGAAGGCGAAGTTCTCGCGGCACCTGGTGTACCCGATCGTGTTCAGCTCGATGGCCTCGGTCGGCGTGTTCGTCGGGCTGCTTCGGCACAAGCTGGAGGTGTCGGGGAACGAGATGGCGCAGTACATCGACGGTGGGGTGTACACGAAGTGGCGACTCTTCCGGGTGCTCGGGTCGCACAAGAAGGACAAGCAGAACGCGCTTGAACGCGTGACGGACTTGGAGCTGAGCCCGCGCGAGGCGTTCTACAAGTCGCTGGTGTCGCACGTGCGCTTCGACGACGAGTGCGTGAAGCACGACGGAGCGCTCTCGGCGCTGCACCGCGTGTACAGCGTCGTGGACAAGGAGGTCGCGTGCGCGTACCCTGGGCGCAGGCGGGCGTCGTCGATTATCTCGATCGCGGACATCCCGCCCGAGATGCGCGACGGCGTGGCGAAGCTGGACGCGTACGTCGCCGAGAGGAAGTACAAGGACTACACGATCACCGGCGTGGTGTTCAAGCGCTTCCGCGACATTCCCTACCGGGAGTACACGCTGACGCCGGGCTTGCCCTGCCCGAACAACGGGATGCGCGCGCACCGGTCGAACAAGAGCTACGTGACGGCGAACCTCAAATTCTTCCACCTGTACACGCGGTGCGCGGACTCGGAGTGCCCGAAGGACAGCATGACGATGCCCGAGGACGTCACGCGCTTTTTCTTCATCCCGCGGCCCGAGGAGGAGGACGACGAGGTGATTTCACCCCCGAGCTACATAAACAAACGTCGCCGTCTGGAGAGCAAGCCCAAGGACGCGTAGTGATGGGTGACGCGGACGGAGTAGCCGACACCGAGGTGGTGGCGTACGCCTACGCTGGAATCGTGGTGTTGGTCGTGCTGGCGTTCGTGGCGCTGCACTGCTGCTGGACGGGCGAGTGCGAGCTCTACCGCTTCAACATCCGACACGCGGAGGAGGAGCAAGCGGAGCAAGAGGAAGAGGAAGAGGGCGGCGTAGATATCAGAACCGTTTTTCCAACAATTTAAAGAACTTTCTGCTTGTTTGAGGCAGACGTTGAGGAGGAAGAAGCCCTCCCGTCATCGGCGATTTGGTAAATCATCATCGGTTCTTCTCTGACGAACGACTCCACGTCCACGGTGTTTTGCCTCACCGTCGAGTGCTTCGTCCGTGCGGTACTTACGCGACTGCACCACCAGAGCCCGACCCCCAACACGAAGACCACGCCCGCGAAGAACGCAGCCATGGTCCATGCCATCGAGCGGGTGACGATCTCGAGCACGCGCTCGAGCACGTCGATGCACGGGGTGTCACCGCACAGGTAGGTCCTTGAAATCATGCGCTTCAGCGCCCGCAGCAGGACCCAGGACCCGGCGGCCACCTCGGCTTTCTCGCAGAACTCTCGATACTCTACCCCTAAATTGGCCCTGATAGTTTCGTTGAGGCAGAGCTCGTATACGAACTTGTCGTTGTCGTGCAGCACGCTCTCCGCCAGGTAGCTGCTGTACAGGATGAGCAGGCGGTCCAAGCTGAAGAACGCCAGGTTCAGGAGCAAGAAGAAGACGACGAACGTCTTTGCCGGGCTGGCCCAGAACTTGTCGAGAGGGTTCGGACGATTCATTCGAAAGTATTCACAAATCGATTCACGAAATCATTTTATAGCGCGGTGCAGCGGCGCGAACGAGCAGAGGAACCTCGACTCGCAAATTTTAACGTTGTTGTCTTTCATCGTTTTCTTGACCCACTTGTCACGTTTATTATTGCCCATTTCCAGAAACATTGGAATCGTTGGTTTCGGACCGCCCACTGGCTTTTCCCAGTAGTATTCCTCCAGAGCCTCTTTGTACTCAGCAGGTGACATTGAAGTATGATCAGGTTCTTTCAGTGCCTCCTCTTCAACTGTTGCAGCTTCTTCGAGTGGCCACTCTTTGCCGAATAGCTCGTTGTCCACAGCGCTCATTTTTGCAATGATGGTAGTGTACATTGGATCTAGCATTTGTTTTTCGTACGCTGCGCTCGCCATTGTCTTGTTTGCTGCATCAGTTCGATTTTGCCCGCAAGCGATCATGCCGTCGGAATCTGCCATGCTACTAAACCCGTCCTCGTCCGGGTTAGAGTACCATGCACCCCAGGGTCCGTCCCAAGCAATAAGCTCTTTCCAAGTCAGCAACGCACTTTTTCCATCTGCCGTTTTTTGGAGAGTCTTGTTTTTGCATATGTTGAGAAACTTGTCAGTAAACGGTTTTTTGTAGAATTCGGTTTTTGGTACGAGCAGAAAGCCCGTTCCAGCCTTTGCTCTCTGTTGCTTTATGCCGTTGTCGAACAAGCGTTGTGCCGACAAAATGCACATTCTTGCGTAGCCAGGGTTTTCGGAAAAATTGTTGAACAAGCTTTGGACGTGAGAGCCTTGAAAATAACGAAACTCGTCAGGATCAGGAAAGTACTTCTGCCATTCTTGCGACAGCTGGCTTAGCGCTTCTCCAGTGCGAGGAGTCAGAAAACTATTTTTGAGCAGCTGCTTAAGCATAACTGGAGCCGGTCCCAAATTCTGCTGGAGCTCCATTAATTTTGCTTGCAGTATTTTTGTCTCCCGCTCTAAAATGTCAATTTTGGCCATGTCGTCGACTCCTTTCAATTGTTGGTCCAGCTCTGCGGCACCTCTGGTGCCGAGTTGTTTTTCAAGGCTTTTGATCGTCTTTTTCAAATCATCAATTTGTGCTTGTTCAGTCGCACAAGACCCGCCGCCGCCACCGCCACCGCCGCCGCCGGCAGCAGCAGCAGTCTTTGCTTTGTCGCGTTGCTTGATAGCGATAGCCTTTTCTCTCAGTGCTTTTTGCAGCTCGTCATTCAAGTTGTCCACCTCTTGCTGTTTTTCTTCGACTTGCTCTTTGATATCGTCAGGCAATTTGGTGCATGGTACTTTGCGTTTGATGTCGTCGTGGATCTCTTTTGGAAGTTCGAGCGGGTCGCCAGGATCCTTCACTTTGCAGGACCAATTCGACGTCATTTATCGTTACATGTTTTAAGAATTAGTTACTAATATACCCGCGCTCAGCGCAGAAGTTCCACCCGTCGGCTTGCGTTCGTTGGCCCGGCACGAGTTTGTGCTGCTCGGTCATGGTGGCGGAGGGGAGGTCGAGGTCGTAGTGGGTGGCGACGAACGTGGCGACGCCGCGTCGACGGAGGTCGTGGACGAGGGCGACGGCGAGGGCGGCCCCGTGGGCCGCGTTTGTGTTCGCGCAGATCTCATCCAAGAGGACGAGGTGGTTGGCGTTGGAGTAGGTGGCGATGTTCCCGAGCCGAGTCATTTCGACGACGAACGTGCTGTTCTGCAGGTGGAGGTGGTCGACGGTACCTGAGCGAGTCCAGATCCTTTCGAACGTGCGCATCCTGGCGCGGCGCGCGGGGACGAGGGATCCGATCTGGGCGAGGAAGACGCAGGCGCCGACGACGCGAAGCACGGTGGACTTGCCCGTGCGGTTGTGACCCGTGAGGGCGACGACGTCGGAGTCGATCGTGTTGGGCACGCAGCTGGCGACGAGGGGATGCCAGGCGTCGATGAGGTTGACAGCGTTCTCCTCGTCCTCGTCGTCGCCGTCGTCGTTGCGGAGGAGAGTCGGGACGCACCAGGCGCCGGGGTTGGTGACTGTGGACCACGCGAAGGAGGCGAGGACGTCGATCTCTCCCATGATCGCGCAGACTTGCTCGAACGCGGGAAAACAAAAATGATCTGAGAACTGCACGAAGAGGCGGTCGCCGACGGCGTTCATCTCTTCGCGGACGGCGGCGCGCTGCGCGAGGAGTTCGTTGAGCTCGACGGTGGTGAAGTGCACGGAGTCTTTGAGTACTTTCGTGATGGTGCCGTCAACGGCGGCCATCTTATCCTTCTTGGCGACGGGGCGAGGACCGACGAAGGCGGACTCGCCGAGGGTGATTTGCGGGTTGCCGAGGCGACGCTTGACGTCGTGGAGGAGCATCAGAAAGTGTCGTTGGAGCTCGTCCCGCCGTTCGCGGCTGGCGTCGAGCTCGGGATCGACCCCGTTGGTGAGGGCGTCGGCGTCGCAACCGGAGCGACCCTCGGAGCGGAGCGCGGGCACCACGACGCGCCCAAAGTCTTCGAGCCGCTCGAACGGGACGGTGTTGATGGGAACGACCTTGCTCACCTTGAACGCGTTCTCCAAAATGTTTTGGACGGTTAGAAAATCGCTCAGGCAGGCAGGTTTGAAGCCGGGCTTGCAGGAGCACTGCTTGAGGTTCCGCCTGAGGAGCTTGATGCGAGGCTCGCCGAGCGCAACGGTGCGCTTGACGGCGGCGTGCCGCAGGACGGCGTCGAGGGCTTTGGGGAGCGGGTGCTCGTACCACGTCTTGGCGAGGGCTTTGCCCTGCGCCGTGGTTTGCTGGAAGAGACGGTCGGTGAGATCTTGGAGGCACAGAAAGCCGCGCGCGTCGTCGTCCGCGAAGTTGCCGACGAACACCGCGAGCTCAAGGTCCGCGCGCTCCGGGTACTGGAGCTTGCGGCAGAGCCACACGGCGAGGGTGGCGACGTGCGCCGGAAGGAGGGCGAAGGTCTCGCGGTACGCCGGCGTGTCCCTGCAGAACAACGCAAGGTCCGCCGCGTCGAACCGAGTGAGCGTCTTCGGTCCGCGACATACGCGACTGCCCTCCACGACGGTCCCGACCCGCAGAAGCTTTTTGTTGGCGTCGAGGAGGACCTCGAGGCCGGTGCGGCTGCAGCGAACGCTGACCATGATGCGATTTTGGAACATGTTGTCAAGAATCGATTCAATATATCATCACCGTGTCGCAAGCCCAACACCAAGTCCTACGGCGAGCGCTGTCCAGCATCCGTTGATGCACGCAACCATGATGTTCTGGTCCTTGAGGTTGTCGCCAACGTCATGAACGTTTACGTACTTCGTGGCTCCACGTTTTCGGGCTTCGTTGACGACCTCTCCAAGACCAATGCGTGCCATCTTCTGCGCGCCGGGCGCGTACTTCATCAAGCTGGTGGGACTCTTCAAAGGGCCTTCGTCGAGTAGCGGTATGTCAGGCATGTCAGCGTCTGATCGTTTCGTAGAACCTGTTCTAATATACTCGGGCCAACATGATATAAAGAAATGGTCGCGGGCTCGAAACGGACGGAAACGAATTTACCAACATGTCGCGCAACAACACCTTCCGCGTTCGCCGCACGTCGGCGCTTGGCTCGGTCATCTCGGGAATTCAGCGCGGGCAGGTCGACGGCTGGCTGCAGAAGAACAACTTCCAGGTGGAGGGCATCGGCCTGGGCCCTGGGGCGTCGGCGATCATCGGGGCGGCGTCGAACGGGTACGTCAGCGAGGTGGACGTCCAGACGATTCACTCCAGCGCGGAGCACACGACGGTGAAGACGACGGTAACGGTGAACAAGGACGAGCCGACCATCTGCAGCACCAAGGACGACGTGGAGAAGCGCTACGAGAGCCACTCGGTGTGGAGCATCCGCTACCCGAAGACGGAGGAGGGGGAGAGCGTCGCGACGTCGTTCAACGCGTTCGAGGGGCGGATGAACCAGGACTACCTCGTGATGCGCGGCGCGGGTCGCGCGATCGAGATTCTGCTGGTCTTCCTGGCGTCGCTCCGCGACAACGAGACGCACTACCTGGAGGACATGTTCATTTACAACACGAACCTCCAGAGCGAGGACGGCGAGCGCAAGAACCGCAAGACGGTGATGTACGTCTCGGTGGCCAAGTACGAGGCGGATGAGGAGAAGGTGGTCGAAGGGGAAGGGGAAGAGTCGGATTCGGATTCGGGCAGCACTGACAGCATGCCTGAGCTGGAGCTGGTGGACGAAGACGAAGACGAAGACAAAGTCAACCACAACTCTTTCGTGGTGCTGGGAGAGGACGAAGAGAGCGACCATGAGACTGAC
>Ga0315334_10001719_pt1 | contig 13563 bp, 6 predicted proteins | sample M150034915metaG_FD_205555 | JGI IMG/M metagenome (GOLD analysis project Ga0315334, IMG submission 205555) | Ammonia-oxidizing marine archaeal communities from Monterey Bay, California, United States - M1 500m 34915 | ecosystem: Environmental > Aquatic > Marine > Intertidal zone | place: USA... | reverse complement strand
CGAGCTGAATCGGTAGATTGATGAATGTAGAAAGTTCTGATTCAGTAATCATTTTCTCTTTATACATCCTGTTTAGGACATGGTTCCTGGCCTTTAAGGAAAGTTCCCTATTGTTTCTTGGAGAGAGGCGTGAAGGATTTTTGATGAGTCCACAGATAGTCGCTGCTTCTAATACATTGATATCTGCAACTGATTTACCAAAGTAGCCTCTTGCAGCTGACTCGATCCCGAAGTAACCGCTGCCAAAATATATTCTGTTTAGGTAGTGTTCTAAGATTTCGGGTTTGGTGAAACTGTTTTCTATTCTATTAGCGAGGAAAGCTTCTATTATTTTATTGTTAATATCGCGAGTCCGAAACTCTACTGGATAGCATTGCTTTGCTAATTGTTGGGTTATTGTGCTTGCTCCTTGAGTGATTCTCTTAGCTTTCAGGTTTAATATAACGGCGCGAGCAATTCCAATGAAGTCGACGCCATTATGTTCAAAGAATCGCGAATCTTCGACGGCAGTGAGGGCTTGAATGAGATGATAAGGAACGGCTTCAAGTCTGACGGGACGTCTATCCTCAATTTTAATCTGGCCAATTTCTATTCCGTCCCTGTCATATATTCGGCTAGGAACTTCAAGCTTACTGATGGCGTTTAAGTCAAATAATTGGGCCTGTGCTTGGCGTACATTTAAAAATGATATTCCATAAGTGAGGCCAATTGCAGTGCCTATTAATATGACAAGCAAAGAAATCTGGAACCATCTTTTTTGATAGAGTTTGGTTCGCTTTTTTAGTGTGTTGCCCTTGTGATAATTCATTCTTAGAATCTGTGGCATTCAAGTTTGCTGCACAGTAGAGTAACATAATCTAAGGAAATGTCAGAGCAAGCCGCCGATAATGGCCAGTCAGCCGATGAGAATAGTATAATGAGTTTAATTCATGAGTTAAATTCAGCTCTTCCATTTGATGAATTTATGGAATTGGCGCTTTATCATCCTAATTATGGATATTACACGAGTGACCGGAAAAGAGTAGGAACTGACGGGGATTTTATTACTTCAGTCAGCGTAGGACAATGTTTTGGGATGGTTTTAGCACATCATTTTGCACCTTTCATTGAGTCCTTAGCTTCCAGTTCTGATGAAGTTGTTATTGTTGAACTCGGGGCAGAGGAAGGGGACTTGGCCAAGGACATGATGGATGCTTTGTCTGATTTGGTCAGTGATTCTGTTTTTGAGAGGTTACGATACGTTGCAGTTGAACCTTTTCCTCCTAAACGAGTTGCGCTCCGATCAAATTTTATCAGGGACGGATTGGACGAATTCGAGATCATTTCAGGGTTTAACGAATTATCTGTTAAGAATTGCATCTTAATTGCAAACGAGGTGCTAGATGCTATTCCGGTCAAAAGAATTCGTTGGAATGGGAGAGAATGGGATGAGGTGTGTGTGATGGTAGTTGATGAGAATGGAGAGAAACGATTAGTTGAATCTGAAGAAAGGATCCAATCATCAGCATTAATGGACGCTGTTAAAGATTTTCCTACCGATCTTGTCGACGGGTTCACCGTTGAAGTTAATTTACGATACAATAAACTTTTTGAGGATATGTTCTCTGCGAGTGAAATTTTATACGGTTGTTTAATTGATTATGGGTTGAGGGATGGTGAAATTTTTGATCTAGGGAGAAAGAACGGCACATTAAGAGCCTATTCAAAGCATGGAATAATCAAAGACCCGCTTTCATCTCCGGGAAGGATTGATCTTACCGCGCATGTCAATTTTGATCATGCTTCAAGTGTAGCGAGGAGCTGTGGTTTTGAGGTCGGCAGCATTACTGACCAGTATCATTTTTTAGTCAAGGCTGCAGAGCCATGGCTTCTTGAAATTGAAAAGATTGGAGAGCCGAACGCTGAAACTGTGAAGCTTTTAAGGCAGTTTAAGATGCTTTTCCACCCGTCCGTTATGGGACAGGATTTCAAAGTGATGGAAATCAAGAAAGGAATTTAGAGTTTTTTTATTCGATAAAGGTGAGTCTTGCTCCTTGCGTAAATAGAATCTCCCGCCACTGCAGGAGATGCCATGAATCCTGAATCCAGCTGATTACGAGAAACCAGTTGATATTTTCCACCAGGCTTAATTACATAGCAGTGGCCCATTTCACTGAAGAAATAGATGTTCCCGTCAGCGAGTATTGGGGATGAAGAGAAGTGTCCCGGTATCCGATCACTCCATACTGATTTACCACTCTGAAGATCCAAACAAGTTAGAATTCCTTCATCAGTTGTCATATAAAGATTGTCCTTATGGACAATTGGAGAGGACCGCTTAGGGACTCGTTTAAAGATATCCCAATTGACGTGACTTTTGGTAATGTCTCCACGGGCCTTCGGATCCAATCTGATTGAAATCAAGTGAGGCTTCCCGTATCCGGTATTAATGATTACGTTGTCTTTATAAATGACACATCGAGAAGCGTTGGAGTAACCTGAATAAGTGACGTTCCAAATTTCTTTCCCATCCCTTGGGTCATAGGCGAAACAAGACTTTGCTCCTGGACTAATCATTATCGTTTTTTCCCCAACGTTTGTAAATGTTGGTGTTGAGTATGCTTTCCTTAAATCCCCGTCTCCACGTATTTTCCCATTAGGTTCTATGTCATCCCACTTAGTTGAACGATCTGTTTTCCATATTGTTTTCCCGGTCTTTTTATCGAGAGCTGTAAGATACTGGAAGTCGACACCATCCATGGTAAGGATGAGCAGTTCCTCGAACAGAACGGGAGAGGATCCTGGTCCACGAAAATGGCGGCAGGGAAGGTCAGTTCTTTTCCATATTATTTTCCCGGTTCCAGTATTAATAGCTACCGTTCCATAACTGCCGAAATGGATATAGACCGTTCCTTTTTCTATTACTGGGGATGGAGAGCCGTAACTGTTTACACTGTTACCTAAGGGCTCTACGGAATCGTTCTGGAACAGGTCAAATTCATATATAATATCACCAGTCTGTGAATTAATACAATAGACCCCCATTGATTTCCCGTCAGCCGTGGAATTCGTAACCCATACTTGTTCTTTCCAGACTACTGGAGAAGACCATGCGCGTCCTTTTATTTCTGTTTTCCAGACAATATTTTCCTTTTCTGACCATTTAGTAGGTAGATTTCGCGGGCAGTCAGCAACGATACCGTCTCCGGAAGGGCCGCGGAAATCAGTCCAGGTGTGTTTATCCTTTCCGTTTGAATGGGATAAGAGGAAAGGACTAATAAGAATTATGTATAGACTCTTTGGGTAATGCATAGATTCAATGAGATTAATATAACATTGGATATTTTATTAGTTTTGATTTTAGGGAATCATTCATTTTTTTTCAATGGTTTCATTATCGATCAAGTGCCATTAGCCTTGTCCCACTTTTCATTTTGGGTATTATCTATTGATTGATGACATAATTTTGCCTCTTCATTCCGTGCTCTTCCCAAAGACTGAATATTTAGGGGAAATTAAGCCTTTATACCGAAATATTTTGAAAAATAAAACCAATCTAAATACCGGTTCAAAGGATTTCTCGATTGAAATGATTCGGGACCGGCAAGCGTTGGTCATTGATGGTGATGTTGTTAGCAGCCAGGCCATATGCGATATGCTCAGCATTAAGGGGTATGAAACGACCGCATGTCACTCGGTCCGAGAAGCTAGGGAGTCCTTTTCATCGCAATCCTTGATAGTTTTAAGTCTTAATGGAAATGATTCAGGGGTCCAGCCATTCATTGAAGATGTTAGTAATAGATCCGGTGAATATCATCAGCCATATCTCATTGCCCTGGATCATAAGAATAGTTCAAAAATGATTAAGGGTATTGATCAGGTACTGTCAGTTCCCTTAGATGAAAAAGATTTTTTACTTAAGTTAGAAGAGGCCGCAATTATCATTGCGGAAAGATCACAGAAAGTTACAGGGAATTGGAATTCGAGAAATGCTATAAAGGAACAGGCCATTCTCCAAAACATTACTGAGGATAGGACTGATCCGCAGGAGGATCAGATGCCTGTTATTGTTAGAAGAGGAACAGGAAAAGCTGCTTCTCAGAAGGATCCGGAATCAATGTCCATCAATAGTTTACGGCCGATGGTGGATGCTTGCCCTTTGGCAATGGCTATGTTCGATAAGAACATGTCTTACTTATTCGCGAACGATTCTTGGAATGATTCAATCGGCAATGCTGTTTTGGATTCTTCAGAAGTGGGTCAATTTGAATTTATTCCTAAAGTATCTAATGAATGGAGATCACTTTGTAATGACTGCTTCAAATATGGAAATGAGCAGGTAGGAGAAGAATTAGTTCAGTGGTCAAGTGGTAACAAAGAATGGGTTCGTTGGTTCATGAAGCCTTGGTATTTGGAGGACACTTCATTAGGTGGATTGGTGATCTCAGCCCAATCAATTAATGCAGAAAAGACTCTTGAAATAGAACGTCGATTTGAGGCCGATGTTGCCGAATCAGTGATGACGAGTCCTTTGATCCCAGTTCTTTTTCTTGATCCAAAAGGCAGGATAGTTCGCAGTAACCGAGCCGCTAAGCAACTAGCCGTTTGGGATCCAGTAGTTGATGAAGAGAAATATTATTGGGAGATTTTTTTACGTGAATCTGATCATGATTCATCGAAGGAACAATTTTTAATGTTCTCTCAAAAATTGATGAATGGCGGCCAATTTACTTTCCCTGACACTACAGTTGACCAGATCATTGATAATGAAGGCTCTCAACGTTCAGTGATATGGTCCAATTCTCCTCGAAGATCATCCGATGGAAGTATTGTCGGAATTATTAGAGTAGGGACAGATGCAGGGCTGTTTATCAATAATGGAGAAGGACATATATCAGAATTGGATTTGTTGGAAATGTGTCCGGTCCCCGCTTGGAAATGTGATTCTGAGGGCGATGTGGAGGCAGTCAATGATGCATGGATTACTTTTCGTGGATGCGCGAAGGGAGAAGATATTGACTCAATATTTTATGGGGGGCTGTCAAAATCAGATACCCAAAAATTATTGAATTTTATCCGCTCGTCAGTTTCCTCTCGTTTGTCATTTTCTGAAGTCTTTAAGGTTAAGGATTCTATGGGTAACGAACGGAGCATGCGCTTTTGCGCAGAGCCGGACAAGGATAATACTGAGAAGACCGTGTGCGGATTGGCTTACGATGTGAGTACGGAGCAAGAGCTAAGCAAGGTGAAGGATCAGTCCGCACGTTTTGAATCTGATCTTATTGCCTCCGGTGTTGAACTGAAGCGCGCTAGAAAAGAGGTCAAAGATTTTAAAACGTCATCTGCTAGGGCTAATTTGATTTCAGACTCATTGCCATCTGGAATTTTGCTTTTGGGGCGTGACGGGAAGATAATTTATTCCAATGAAGCGGTCAGTCAGATAGTAGGCTCTGATATAGCATTATTTGAAACGATAGAAGACTGGTTGGCCCATGCTTTAGTAGCGAATGATCCATTAGGAGTTAATGAATTGCTAGAGCGTTGGCGTTCTTTGGTTTGGATTAAGGGTGCTGTTGAAATTTTCTCAATTAATACAGATCTCCAAGAGCCCTTGGAAATTGAATTTAGGCCGAAGTTAATGAAGGACGGGAGTCTATTGATGTCCATCTCGGAGGTTGCGGATACAAGAGTGAGTGGCCAAATAATCAGAGATAATAGGACAAGTGTATCAGAAATGAATGGGAGGATGGATACGCTGCTAAGTATAGTTTCAGAAATTCTGCAGCTTTGGGGAAATGACCAGGATTCAAAAACGTTAAACGTCACTGTTTCAAGAATTGACACATTGGCATTATTGTTAGCTCATACTACCAAGGAAGAATCTCATTCGAGTGTTAATTTTGGAAAGTACATCAGTTCTCTAGTTAAGGAATTGATAGAGTTAGCACCTGATCATTCTGATCCATGCGTCCATTTAAATTATGGGATTCAGCATGAAGTGGATTTCTCGGGAAAAACGACTCCGAAGATCGAGCGCAAGGATATTTTTATTCCTTATTCATTGGCGATGCCGTTGGCTCTCATATGCAATGAAATTTTCAGAAATATTTTCATTCACGCTTGCCAAGATCGTGATGAGGTCACAGTGAGATTCTCGATAACAATTAAAGCTGATGGGAATAGTGGTGAATTGTTATTCAATCATGATGGTGTTCCTTTACCAGCTGATTTTGATGTGGATAGAGATGCCGGGAATGGTCTGGAAATTGTAAGATCATTGGCAAGCAGGATCGGAGGTGAGTTGGAGGTGAACTGTGACCTCCTTACTGAATTTCACGTTGGATTTTGTTTTCCAGGGGAGCAGATAAGTTAATGCAGGATAACTGATGAATCCTTTCCGCATTCTTATAATTGATGATGAAAACAAGACCGGCAAGGATGTTCAGCAGTCGCTCATTCGGTTAGGCTATATTGAACCTGAGATTGCAGGAACTGAGCACGACGCTATGGAAATTGTGCGAAGAGCTGATCCTGATTTAGTGATCATGGACATTCAAATGAATACATTGGTTGATGCGATGTCATTGGCGAAAAGGATCCGGTGTGATTATGGGAAACCAATCATTTTTCTTACGGCTTTAGCTGATGAGAATACAATCAAGAGGGCTGGTGAAATCGATCCTGAAGCTTATTTATTGAAGCCTTTTAATGAACATGAGCTTAAGTCGTCAGTCGCGATAGCAATGTCGAGGAGCAGGTCCAGGGAGGCTTTGATGGATCGCGAGAAACAATTCTTCAGTACCTTAAGCAGTATGGCTGATGCTTTGATTGCAACTGACATTGTGGGCAATATTACTTATATGAATCCTGTCGCCGAATCTTTAACAGGATGGGAATTTGTTAATGCAAAGCACATGGTTTTACAGGATGTATTATCTATTAAAGATTCCAGCGGGAAGAAGGTACCGGCCCTTTCTCCACGTTATCGATCCAAGAACAAATCAAAACGGACCTCCTATCTGACCAGGAAGGATGGAGATCAAGTTCTCATTGAAGATAATGCAGCTCCCCTCAAAGACCCTGAAGGTAGTTTAGTTGGTTTAGTTGTTGTTTTCCGCAGGGCACTGGATGAGGATTCGAAAGATTTCAGCCCGGATTTGGATACGGATGATCCTATCAGAAATATCGTCGAAGGAATAGCGGATCCTCTTTTTGCAGTCGATAAGAATTGGGATATTACATTTGTTAATCAGCGTGCCGTTGAGATTTTTGATGAATTAGATGAGGGCATCATTGGTAATAAATTCTGGCAAATGTTTCCTGAAGATGTTCGAGAAGACAATATCCATGATGTTTCGAGAGCCATGGCCCGAGGAGAAAGGGCATCTTTCGAGTTTTATCATCAGAACAGTTCTTTCTGGTTTGAACTTAATGCTTATCCTTTTGCCGGAGGATTATTGCTGCTTATGCGTGATATTACGGAGCGGATTGAAGAAAGTGAAAGTGCTTTGAGATTAGAAAAGTTGGAGAGTCTTAGCCTGTTAGCGCGTGGGTTTGCGCATGATTTCAACAATATTTTGACTGTGATCCTAGGCAATTTATCTCTTGCTAATGTTAAATTGCCAAAAGGCGTGGAGGGTGATGAGGAAATTAATAACGCCTTGAGTGCAACACTTCGCGCGCAGAACCGGGTTCAGCAATTATTAACTTTTGCCAAGGGAGGATCTCCTATCCGACAGAATATTGATTTTAGAAAACTTATTTCTGAGATCATTGATGAGTATGATCGCGATGATCAGATTCAGTATACCGTCGAAGTTTCAGAAGAGATTTGGAAAGTTGATGCGGATCCTGGTCAACTCCGAAGAGTAATAGAGAATTTATTGCGCAATGCGGAACAGGCCATGCCGGGAGGAGGTAAGATAGTTATGAATTTGATGAATGCAGATGCTGAGGGGCTTTCAAAGGGAAGTTTGCCTTCGTCCCTTGAACTGGATGAAAGTTTAGATTACGTGATACTCCAAGTCATTGATGATGGTAATGGTATTGATGATGATTTGCTTGAGAAAGTCTTTGAACCTTATTTTTCAACCCGGACCGAGGCGAATGCGACTGGCATAGGGTTGACCGTTTGTGAATCTATTGTCAGGGCTCATAATGGAGGGATTGCTCTAGAGCCTAACTCGCCTTCTGGTACCAGAGTAGTTGTTGCATTTCCTGCATCAAATGATCAAGGCGCATCATTTGAGAAGCTTCAGTCAACAGATGGCATTAATATTGCACCGAGCATTTTGATATTGGAAGACGATTCGCTCATAAGGCAACTGCTCGTTGCTAACTTGGAGAGAGAGGGATATGAAGTTACAGAGACTGAGGACGGAGTTGACACAGTGGCTAGGTATATTGAGAAATATCGATCAGGCAATCCATATGATCTTGTAATTATGGATCTTTCCGTACCAAAAGGGATGGGGGGAGCAAGAGCTATTAAGGAAATTTTGCAAGTCGACTCTGAGGTGAAGGCAATTGTATCGAGTGGTTATTCTGACGATCCTGTAATGGCGAATCCTCAAAGTTTTGGTTTTAGCGGGGTATTACCAAAACCGTATCAGCCTAATGAATTAATTTCTTTAGTCAGTGAAATTCTTAAATGAAGTGTTCATTATTAATTTCTGATGGCCTTGGACATCTGAATTAATTTCGTGTCCAGATTGATGGATGTGCTCGACTCTTTTCATTATAAGTGTGAGGATATTATTTATGAAAACAATTCTATGTACTTTTGGAGTGGCTCTAACATTGATAATAAATAGTTATTCTGAAACTTTTAAGCTTTGGCCTGAAGGTGAGGGAGGGGCAGGCGCAGAAAGTGTTACTCTTACAATTCATCGTGCCAAGAAAGGAGAAAATGAAGCAAAAACTTCAGCTGTTATTATTTGCCCAGGAGGGGGTTATGGTATGTGTGTGATGTCTTACGAAGGCAATGACGTGGGGAAATGGTTCGCTGAAAGAGGCGTTAGTGCTTTTGTTCTTAAGTATCGCGTTTCTCCTCATCGCCATCCCTTACCGGGTAACGATGTTCGTAAGGCAATTAGCTCAGTGAGAACTAAGGCACTATCGTACCAAATTGATCCTGAAAAAATAGGAGTCATGGGTTTTTCAGCAGGCGGTCACCTTGCTGCGACTGCGGGAACTCAGTTCTCTAATAAATTAGAAAGGCCGGACTTTATGATTCTTGCATATCCGGTAATCTCGATGGCAAAGGGTGTGACACATGAAGGTTCCAAAATGAATCTACTAGGGAAGAATGCAGATAAAGAGTTGTTGGAAAAGATGTCCTTAGAGAACCAAGTGACTGCGGAGGTTCCTCCAGCATTTATTTTCCATACGGATCAAGACAGGCCAGTCCCGGCAGAAAATTCTTTACGGTTTGTGTCTTCTTTAAGAAAGGCAGGTGTAGGATGTGAATTTCATCTTTTCCGAGAAGGAGGGCATGGGGTTGGCCTGGGGCGTCATAAGGGTTCAAAGAAATGGCCGGGCCTGCTTGAGGATTGGTTGAAAAGATCTGGTTATACCAATTAATTAAATATATCGGGAAAGATTTAATTTTTTTGGAATAAACTCACTAAAAAATATATCAGGTTAGACGTATAAATTATTTGTATCGAGGGCCTTACCATATTATTAATTTCCCAGATTGTTTAGACTCAGTATGAAGACATACCAATTATTTGTTTCCTGTATTTTGACTTTATTAATGGGCTCATGTGTGAGCAACAAGATTAATGAGTCCGGGTTTACTCCTCGGCCGGCTCCACCCTTACCGCAACCTCAGGACGGCTCATTTATTGTTCGTCCTGAAGGAACGAGCAAAGTTAAATTATCTAAGAATGTTCAATTGGAAGCCTCAGCTGCTGCAGAGCGGGAAGTTATCAGGCGTCAACAGGCGGCTAATGATGCTGATGCGGAGGTGCAGAATGCTATCCAAGATCTGAAAGAAGGATCACTGGATGATGCACGATTAAAGTTGAAGAAGGCCGTTCAGAAATATCCAAATACCGGAAATTAGCACGAACTAATATTTACTTTTGCGAGTATTGTTCACGATTCAGCTTTTAGGCATTTTGTGAATTGAGTTGTGTATTTCGCCTTGGAATTTCTCACCCTCAGAACTAGATAAATTGTAACGAATTGCCATTCCCCAGGTTGGTTTTAGATCGGGTATAATTAAACGTATGTGTTTCTTATCTGCAGAGAGGATAGCTTTTTTTACAGTCAGTTTACGTTGGTTGTAATGTTTTGATCCATAATTCCGAGTCCTTTTAAGATCCCATACTTCGACTTGATAGGAGCCTGTATTTTGAGATTGAGTGTCATCAAGTTTTGTTGTGAATTCTAATTCGATGCCATCTGTTGTGGCTTCAAGCTGGATTGGAAGTTTAGGGTTCTTTCCCGTATGGCGTATCCTGTAGAAACCACCGTCTCCTCTTTTGCTTCCTGCCCAAGCAAACATTCCTGTGGCATAAAGTTGCCCATTTTCTGGATGAAACCTTCCACGCATGATTCCAGTTGGAAAATCTAATCCTAAAGAAACCATCCCGCCCTGTGCCTGACCTCCTATTTTTTCGTGAGGCACCAAGAAAATTTTCCCTGTTCCGTAACTTAGATTGAGTAATTTCCCATTTAATTCTCCCCACCCGGCCTTTTCTGGAACCCACATCAGCTCCCCGGGGCTCCGGTCAAAATTATTGGTTATCCAGCAAAGGGGCTGTTCCATTGCGCTGTCGCTATTATCAGTGACATCATGATATCCGAACATGTTCCCGTAGAAACCACCTTCCTTGACATAATTGATTCTGTTCTTTGGATTCCAGTGTCCTTCCTGATCGGTAACGATAAATGTTCCATCAGGATTAAGACAGACTCCGTTAGCTGCACGGAAACCGTTTGCTATGATTTTAGACTTTTCCCCATCAGAGCTTACTTTAATTAATGTTCCGTGATGTGGGACCAGGGCAGTCTTTGCATGTCTGGCGGATTTTGCATAATAAAAGTTTCCTTCTTTGTCCGTTTGAAGGCCCATTGCAAACTCGTGAAAATGTTCAGTGACCTGATGATCATTATTAAAGCTCTCGACGAAATCTATTTCGTTATCATTGTTTAGATCATGAAGCTTTGCTATTTGGTCCCGGCACGTCACGAATATTGTACCGTCAACAATTTTAACGCCTAAGGGTTGGAATAATCCCGTGGCTATTCTTTGCCACTTATGCTCCCCAAATCTTTTGTCGATGCCGTCAACTATATAGACGTCACCTAGCCAGGTTGCGACAGCTGCACGCTTTCCATCGGCAAAGAAATCAAATCCTCCGACTCTCATCCATGAGTTCCATGGGTTATTAAGTGGCAGAGAGATTTCATCGACTTCAAAAGACGCTGAGGATCCTCCGTTCTTTCCTTCTGTTGTAACTATTGTAGGCCAACGCTTTGAGCTTCCCTGAGTGAGTGGCGATAAGGCGATCGGCGGTCCGCTATTAGCAAGATGTTCATTTAAAGAATTTTGGTCAACGGCTGCGATCAGAATTTTGATTCGGGTAGGGGTCGAATCTGCAGGAATCTTAAGAACTTTTAAGCCATTGGCGTCGGATTGTATGCTGGTGCCCTTGCCCCCTATTGAGGCAACGGCTCTGTCCTTGGGCGCGATGCGTAGATGGATTGGGTCTGAAGATTTTCCTATTTCCAAGTTTCGAGTGAAAATAGTTTTTTCTCCAAGGGTTTCATATCCTGGAAGTTCATGCACTTCTGTGTTGCCGATAGTGTATTTAATAATGGCTCTTTCCCCGTGCAGGTAGATTCCTTTATAATGAGTCCATGTTCGGGGAAGGGGACCGTAAGGCTTCCCGTCTCGTCCAAGGAATCGAGGATCCTTAAAGGTTCCGTCAGAGGGCCTGCCTACACCAGGACCGACGGGATTTTCGAAAACCTTTTCTCCGACCAGTGATGCGTGACTGCCGTGCGATTGATCAAATGCAATGCCCCTCCAATCAATGTATTTGTTACCTTCCCAGGCGGACGCGACACGCATCGTGTCATGATCGTAAAGGATCCATTTATTCCCTTGAGCAATTCCACCGGGCCCTTCATCTAGGCGCACGGCAATGCCTTTGTATGCGATGTTACCTGATCCGACCTGTATGGTCCAGAACTGCACAGGGCCATAATTCATTTTTTTCCACTTCGGTTCACCTGAACCAAAAAGTTTTGGGCTCTGTGGTCCCAAATCAAGACCGCGTGGCAATGAATTCAGGTAAGATTCGTTCACATTAACGAATTGAGAAGGGTTCTTTTTCCTTATGAAAGTTTCACGGATGTAATGAATCACATCCCATTTCTGTTGAGGAGTCATCCAGGGCTGGGCTACCATTTGGTTGAAGCCTTTGGTAAGTGTTGCATACATTGACAAGGGGTCCTTGCCGTTCTTGAATTCACCCTTATGAAATCGGAGAGCCGTTGGCAGTGTTCCTTCAACTTTATCAGTTCCGTGGCATGTGATGCACAATCCGTTGTATATTCTGGCACCCCTGTCCAGACTGTTATGATCCCAGGCGCTGACTATTTGTGAATGGTCAGCATCTCCGAGTTCTGAAACGGTGACTTCTGATATCTTAATCTGATCGTTGCTGGCAGTGATAGAAGCATGCCAAGCGACAAATCCATCAATGAGCGAGGGTTTCCCGTCCTGAACTGTTTTCTTAGATTGAGTAGAATTTACAGGGCTCCAATTAAAATCTGGCGTGTTTGTTTCATCAACTCTATTAGAAACTGCGAGCAAGGATTCTTTCTCCTCCAGTCCTCTTTTCCAGTATCTCAGGTTACTGACTGTTCCTTCCAAGTCGCCACCAAAGTCAGCTGTGCAAGTGCCGATCTGGAACAAAGCTTTTGCGGGATCAGTTGCCGAGAATGATTTGTTCTCAGAAATTTTTTTTCCATCAAGATAGAGGCTGGTCTTTCCAGAACGGGTGACCAGGACTGTTTCATGCCATTTTCCATCATTGACTTTATTGGCACCGGTAATCATTCCTTTCCAACCGATGTCATAAATCAGTCGACCTTCTCTGATGTAAAGGGCCTTTCCATTCTTTAACCACTTCTCTCCAGGAACTGCTTTAGATAATAATGTTCCATCGCCTTTGGCTTTGAATTTAACATAAGCAGTAAAGTCTTTGCCCATATCGAAAGGATCCTTTGATTGTTTTGGGCTTGAAACGAACAAGTGCTTCCCTTCATTGCTGCCGTTTGTTGCCTTTCCAGCTTCTCCATATTCTTTGATTTCAGCTAACGGCTTTCCATTTATCCAGCTCTTTATTTTTCCGCGTTCACCCTCTTTCTGGCTTGCTCCGATTTCGATTATTCCCTGAGTTCCTTGTTTGACAGGAAAAGAAACTGCAGCTCCTGGTGCGGCACTAATAGAAATGACTCCGTCCTCATTAGACTGATACTTTGCTTTGAGATGAAAATTTGCTATAGGCTTTTCACTTTTCCATAATTCAGCTGACTGAGCATATGAGCTAATGAAAAATATTA
>Ga0315334_10001718_pt1 | contig 13571 bp, 23 predicted proteins | sample M150034915metaG_FD_205555 | JGI IMG/M metagenome (GOLD analysis project Ga0315334, IMG submission 205555) | Ammonia-oxidizing marine archaeal communities from Monterey Bay, California, United States - M1 500m 34915 | ecosystem: Environmental > Aquatic > Marine > Intertidal zone | place: USA... | reverse complement strand
AGAGATAGCACGACTAATCGAGTCATTGGCTACAAATCCAAATATCAAAGAACACGAAAAAGAGCCAACATTAAATTGGATGCGTGAACAATTTTCTGAACAGAAGATTGGCGGAGCATGGAAACGAAGACTTAGAGAAAAGGGCAATGTTATCTAAAAATATAATATTTGCGACACTTATTACAGCATTTGTTATATTTTTATATATAAAGACGGTCGAAGCAGAACCCCTTGACATAATTTCCGATATGTCATCGACCGAAGTTACTCTATCAAATGAACTGTTAGATAGAGACCTGGCTATAATGGTATTAGGTGGTATCGACTATTATGTTGAAAATTGTACACCGTTGACTCAAGAAGGAGTTGATTACAAAAATAAAATAATTGCATATCATGAAATATTAGAAGCCGTGTTACCAATCAATCCAACTTATATCAAAGGAGCATTGTCAGTTTCTGGATATAATTGTTATGAAATGTATGAGTTAATAACTACATTAGACGAATCTCATGCTGAACTCGTAGAAGAACCAGGAACTCCCACAAAATATAATACTATTGATTAAAACTAAATATTAGTATGACAAATTATCCTTCGAAAACCTGGTGTACATATCCCTTTTCATCTTTAGTTTTACATAATGGCGGCACATATGGTCCATGTTGTACTGCTACTGAAATGGTAGCAAATAATGAACATGGTGATGAAGTTGTTCTTAAGATGCACGACCCAAATGAAAGGACTCCATTTAAATCTTATGGCATGACCGCTGATGAGGCATTTCATAGTGAATTTATGAAAGACATTCGTAAGCAAATGATGAATGGTGAAAAACCAACTGCCTGTAGTCGTTGTTGGCATGACGAAAGCATTTCAATAAAAAGCAAACGTCAAGGTATGAATCAATTTTATATACAACCAAGTACAGGATATACTGATGGTGGATTTGATTATGATGTCGATAGAATGGTTAAAAATCCACAGTTACGTTCATTAGATTTAAAGTTTGATAATAAATGTAATTTGCATTGTTTAATGTGTAGTAGTGGTAGCAGTGATATGTGGGTTCCATTAGATAAGAAAATGCATAATTATCTTGCTTTGCAAAATGTAACGGAAGAAAAAGATTTAGATTTATATATTGACGATTCACATCGTCAACAATGGGTACCAGAAGAATTTCCTGAATCATTATTTGAAGAAATCAAATCATTAGTTCCTCAATTACAAGAAATACAATGTACAGGTGGCGAACCTTTTATAAATTCACATTTTATTGAATTGTTGAAATATATAATCGATACTGGTCAGGCAGAACACATATCATTAGAAGTCACTACAAATGGCACTAAATTTATCACTGAGGTTATGGAATTATTAACGCATTTTCGACACATCCGATTTTTGATAAGTGTAGATGGTACCAAAGGTACATATGACTATATTAGGGCACCTTATCGTTATGATTTATTATTGAAACGATTGAAAACATTGGATGAATACTTTGTATCAGGAAAGATTAGAGGTTGGTCTGAGATTAGTGCAGTAGCAATGTCATATAATATATTTGATTATCAAAACTTATCTACAATTATTGAAGATTTGGAATACGAACATCATAAAGTTGAGGGTAATATAAACTTTTTTATGCATAATATGGATAATCCTTTGCATATTAAATGGTTGCCTGATAAATTAATAAACGAAGCAATAGATTATTATAAATCCTTACCAACAGTACAAGAAAAACATTTGAAACAGGTCATTTCAAAATTTGAGGGATATGTAAAGAATAATCAGGTTGATAAAGAAATAAAATTACATAATCAACGCCGAATGAAAAATTATACAGTATTAATGGATAAAATGCTCAATAGAGATTACCATGATTATCTTGATTCTCGTATATGCAAATTTTTAGATACTGTTGATTGTGATGTCAAATAAGATAAATATGTATATAATTTGACATTTTTATATCTTTATGTTAAAATAGATTTGATAGTTTTATAACAAAGGAGTAATAGATGATAGAGTTAACTGATACATTTTACATGATATGGGGAGTCTGTGGACTAGGTATGTTTCTTTCTTTTATTTTAGGGAAAAAAGCAGGGTATAATAAGATGCATTCACAGATAGCAACCTCATTAATTGATATAGAATTAGAACGTGCGAAAGTCCAGATAATGAAAAGCGAGATATCAAAAGTTCAAGACGAGTTAGCACAAACAATCGAGGATAACGAATAATCTATGAGTACTTCGACATTAAAAAGTAAGAAGAAGAAACAGAAGGCAAAAAAGTCGGTTCTAAAGAAAAATCCAGAACCTTCGGCAACCACTAGACCGATATGGAGGTCAGATTGGAGAAAATAGCAAAATTAAAAGTAGGAACAGTAATTCAACATAAGAATACTCATAGAGTAGCAAAGATTACTGATACTTATCATCCACCAGACAATCCTTATGTCGTATCTTTAACATATAAGTATGAAGATTCCGACAGAGTGAATGAAACAACACTCGAAGAAGAAAGATTTACTGAAAAATGGGACATATTAGACTCATTAGACACTAAATCGACTAAAAATAAGAAAATTCCCGTTTAAATCCCAAAAATCCCCTAAAAAATTCAAAATAAAGTTAAATCTCTTGTGGCATATGCCGTGGAGACGCCTCAAAAACTTGACAGATCCTTGATTAATGCTATAATAGTAGTATAAATTGATTAATGAGGTTAAAAATGAAAGAGAAAAAGACAAAAATACTAATTAGGGCAGAAGTGTTCCTTAGTCTTAGTCCTAGAGAGCAATTGCTCTTAGGAAAATATGAAAGTTCAGAGTCCGAACGTAGTCATTTTAGTGAAATACCTATGGAATTATACGAGTTGGTAATGAAAAGATTCCCAAGTCGTGAAAGACGGGTTAAGTTTTACGCAAAAGGCAAGATTGTTCGTAAAGCCCTTGCTGAAACATTCTCGGTATTCTATTGGCCAAGTTTCTATTTGTATTTGGGCGGTGGATATAAGGGATGGCATTGGTATCCTGCCGTTGAAACAATGACTCCAGCAGAGTTTGAGGCCGCTGAGGTGTCTTGGGAAATCCAAAGAGTAGAAATGGGGTGGGAACCTTGTTCACTAACTACATATGAAATGAGGCCAAGAGGTCTTATCAGAATTAAAACAAAGGCAGAAGAAATTCTTCTTGCCGCTTAAGAAAGAGGAGTTATAAATGACAATAAAATTTGAAGAAGTAACAAACATAGAGTTGGATGGTGTTGATATGAGAGACTATCCAGATTTTTGTGATGCATTTGTTATAAGTGCAGAAAAGTTAGATGGAACACCACTAACTGACGTTGAATTAGAAGAATTCAACGACCTAGATGAAACAACAGAGTATGTGTGTGAAAACGCATACGAAACTTTACTTTAATAATAGAGAGGTTAAAAAATGGCTTATATATCAACTGATGAAGTTAAAGAAGTTCGAACTGCTCTTAAAGAGAGGTTCAAAAATAAATTAAAGTTCTCAGTTCGTAGGGAACATTATTCAAGTTTAAATGTTTCTATACTTTCAGGTGAAATAAACTTTTATGATGGAAGTTTAGACCGAAAAGATCCATGGAACAGTAGTGCTCCTGAACATAAGTTTGATGGTTATGAAGGAATTAATAACTATTATCCTGAAAATTATGGCAAACACAAAGCATTGTTTGAAGATATTGTTAATATTATGAAGACGGCTCCTGCTAAAGCAGAAAAAGGTCGTGCTTGGTATGACAAGTCAGATGCAATGGTTGATTATTTTGATACTGCTTTTTACATTGATTTGAGTGTTGGAAAGTGGAATAAACCTTATGAATTTAAGGGAGCAAAATAAATGTCAGTAGAACTAACACCAAATATAGATAATATGTACATCGATATCGATGGTCCTAATGGAAACTCATATTATCTAATGGCAGTTGCTCGTGATTTTTGTAAAAAGTTAGATTTGGATGAGGATGAAATTCTAGCAGATATGAAATCAGATGATTATCTTAATTTATTAAAAGTTTTTGAAGATAATTTTGGTGGTTTTGTTGTCTTACAGACTAGAAATTCAGAATATCTTGATTATTTGCAAAGTGAAAAAACTTGACAGATTTAAAATCTGTGATATAATAGTGTTAATTAAATGATAACAACGGGAGAGGTTATGAATAGTATTAAAATAGAAAATGGGTATTATAACTATAAAGATATAAATGGTGTATTCCCATTAGTTAAAGGTCTTACAAAATCAAAAGATGGTTCGTATTTTGTAAAAATTAATGTTAGTGATTCCGACAATAAAGCATTCAAGGGTCGTGATGTAGTTCGAGTTAAGATTGAAAATCAAGACCAAGTAGAAGAAGTTGAAACTGCTAAACTTGGTAAAAAAGTAAAAGAAACTGACGAGCAAGGTATGGATAGAATTGCTGAACGTTTTGAAATTCTAGACGAAATGACTAATGCTACTCTTGACGGTATAGTTAGGGGTATGGTTGTTACGGGACCTCCAGGGGTTGGTAAAACATATGGTGTTGAACAAGTTCTTGAAAAAGATAGTTTGTTTGATATGATGGCAGACCGTCCAATGCGACATACATTTGTTAAAGGTGCCATGTCGGCAATTGGTCTGTATACTAAACTTTATGAGTATAAGGATTCCAAAAGTATCGTTGTTCTTGATGATTGTGATACTATCTTATTTAATGAAGATGCCCTTAATATTCTAAAAGCGGCTCTTGACTCTTGTAAGAATAGAAAGATTTCTTGGAATACAGACTCCAATCTATTACGAAGAGAGGGAGTTCCTAGTACATTTGAGTTTAACGGTTCTGTTATCTTTATTACTAACTTAAAGTTTGATAATATGAGAAGTACAAAGATTAGAGACCACTTAGAGGCTATCCTTTCAAGATGTCACTATCTTGATTTAACTCTTGATACTACTCGTGATAAGTTATTGAGAATTAAACAAATTGCCAGAGAGGGCGGATTGTTTGATACTAAGGGCTTGACTAAAGTTCAAGAGCAAGAAATTATCGAGTTTATGTATGAAAACAAAAATAAACTTAGAGAGATTTCTTTGAGAATGGCTCAAAAAATTGCTGACCTCAGAAACATGGATTCAAAGAGATGGCAAACACTTACAGAAGCCACTTGTATGAAACGAGTTGTTTAAGTAAAAAGTTTAACCTCCCGACGGCAGTAAGAGAAATTTTACTGCCGTTTTTTTACATCTGATGCTAAAATCACTTGTATTTACTGAGGAAATATGTTATACTATATAAAATGTTGAGAAAAACTAGATAAATGACAGATTACGTAGAACGATTACGAAAACAAGGACTATACGAACTTTCCTATGAACCTAAATCTTTTTGGGAATATAGTAGAGGTAATAGTATAGACGAACTCGTTGAAGACATTAAATCCTATGATTATAATGCTGAAAAAACTCACGATGATTTTATCACAAGCGGAAGAGGTTCTTTTTTATCAAAGTTTAATTCTGAATATGCAAAAAGAATAATTGAAATGTGGTCGAAAGAGGACGATGTTATTGTGGACCCTTTTGCAGGAAGAAGTTCTAGACCATTAGTGTCTACATTATTGGGTAGAAATTATGTAGGTTTTGATGTCATAAATGATAATTTACAAGAAGCAAAAGAACAATATGAAACACTTGGAAAGGAAAGAAAATTAGGTAAGTTATCATTAATCAATGCCAGTAGTGAAACTATTGATAATCATTTACCCGATGATGTTGCTGATATGATAATGACTTGTCCACCATATTTTAACATAGAAAAATATGATAGTGCTGATGGACAATTAACAGACATAAAAACATATGAAGATTTTTTAAGAAGTTATAAAACTATTTTAGAAAAAAGCATTAAGATATTAAAACCAGGTTGTTTCTTTGTAGTTGTATTGGCAAACTTTAGAATAGATGGTAAATTATATGATTTTTGTGGTGATACTAAAGACATATTAAAAAAACATCTAACATTCCATGATGAAATAATTTTAGAAATGAGTCCTGCAAAAAGACATCCGTTATACACACAAGCAATTACGAATTTAAATTGTTTAAAGACACACGAATATTGTTTAGTCTTTAGAAAAAAAGATGATAAAGACAATATGATTAAAAAAAACAATGAGATAAATTATAGTAGACCATTGGTTAAAGATGTATATCATAATAAGGATAGATTGTTTTGGTCAGAAGGTAAAAAGGATTGGATTGACGAAAAATTAGGCATATCTAAAGATGATTTATATTTTAACAATTTATTTGGGGAAGATTCTGAATGAATAAATGTACGGTTATAATCAAAGACGAAGTGAATGTAAAATTAGAAGGACTTGACCCATCAACACGCAGAAAGTGTAGTGATAAACTAAAATTCTTCTTACCACACGCCTTTCATATGCCTGCTTATAAACTAGGTCGTTGGGATGGAACCGTCAGATTTTGTGATGTCGGCGGCAGAACCTTTCTAAATTTATTAGATGATGTATTGCCTGTAATCATTGAACAAGGCTACGAAGTAGTTATTGATGATAGGCGGAAGAATGAAGAAATGGAATTCGAACTCGTGACCGAGAATTTTTGGAAAGGAATTACTTGGCCCGAGGGACACGAACACGCAGGTGAGCAGATACTATTAAGAGATTATCAAGTTGAGGTAGTCAATCAGTTCATATCTTCACCTCAATGTCTTCAGGAGATAGCCACAGGCGCTGGTAAGACGATTATGACTGCGACTATGAGTAAAGTAGTAGAGAAGTACGGTAGGTCAATCATTATCGTTCCAAACAAAGATTTAGTTAGACAGACAGAAGAAGATTATAACAATTGTGGATTAGATGTTGGTGTGTATTTTGGAGACAAAAAAGACATAGGAAAGACACATACAATTTGTACTTGGCAAAGTTTGAATTCATTATTGAAGAAAACCAAAAGAGGTGAAGATAGCATTACGGACTTCATTGAAGGTGTTTGTTGTGTTATCGTTGATGAAACACATCAAGCAAAAGCAGATGTTTTGAAAGATTTATTGACAAATGTATTTTTTGATGTTCCTATTAGGTGGGGATTGACTGGTACTATTCCAAAAAGTGATTGGGAATCTGCCAGTTTACGCAGTTCAATAGGTGATGTAATACATAGATTATCAGCAAAAGAGTTACAAGACCAGGGAATCTTAGCAAATTGTCACGTTAATATTATACAAACACAGGAGACTGCAAGTTATCTTAATTATCAAAGTGAAATGACATACTTGCTTGAAGATAAAAAGAGATTAAAGTTTGTTGCTAATAGAATTAAAAATATTTCTGTAACAGGAAACACTCTTGTTTTAACGAATAGAATAAAGAATGGAAAAGAGTTACAAGAGTTAATTCCAGATGCTGAATTTGTACAAGGTGCAATGAAGGTTGTGGATAGGAAAGATGCATATAATGATATAAACGAAGGAACAAATACAGTTACTATTGCTACTTATGGAGTGGCTTCTGTCGGAATTAATATTCCTCGTATATTTAATTTGGTATTATTAGAACCAGGAAAATCGTTTGTCAGAGTTATTCAGTCGATTGGTCGTGGAGTTCGAATTGCGAAAGATAAAGATTTTGTACAAATATGGGATGTGACCAGTAGATGTAAGTATTCAAAAAGACATTTAACACAACGAAAAAAATATTACAAAGAAGCATCATATCCATTTACAATAGAAAAGGTAGAATACTAATGAAGATTTTAACACCAGATAATAGATGTTTCGAAATGAATAGTTTACCAGAGGAAATAGAAGATATTCGATATTGTGTAATGGATGTAACTGATAAAGATGACCCAGATTTCTTTTTTATTCCTTTAGTTTTTATAGAAACATTTAGTGCGCCTAGTATGAGTATTAGTATCGGACCATATAATATTGAGATGCCGATTGATTGGAATATTATGATTGGCGAAGCAGAACTTGGATTACTAGAATTTATTCCATTGACAAGTATCAATGAACGTAGATTTGATACATTATTGACAAATCCATTAAATGGATGGACAATGGATTGGCAACCAATAAAAGTTAATAATGTATTCGCAGATGTGAAATGGTTTTTTCCTAAGTTGAAATACGGACACATTCTTGCGATACCTATTGAATATGGAGATAGTCCAAAATGTGCATATTTTGTAAAAGATTTAAATAGAATTCCAGACCAGATGAGTAGTTATGACTTCTTTTAATAGAAATCATAGAATTGTAATTGACTCATATAAGGAATGTGATATTGCCTATGAATGGTGTGTAGAACATATTCCATGGTCAGAATGGGTATTAGTAACAGATGAGAATAGTGAGTCTTTTTATTTTGATGATGACCAACTTGCTCAGAATTTTTTATTACTATTTGGTGGAAGATATTATAAACATGGGTAAGATACCATTAAATGAAGTGTTAAGTGCGATTGATAGAAAGGATTTCAATTGGTATGCTAACTTAGATGATGAGAAAAAGAAAGCATGGGGCAGTTGGTTGTTTTTGCGATATGCGAGTTCTACTAAGGGCAAAGATAAAGAAGAATTGTTACTCAATACAAATGAGTTTGTGAACAAATATTATGGTGATATCTATAAGCATAATGAATTAGTTTGGAAGTTAATATGTTTGACTGGTACAGGAAAGAAACAATACCACGAATGGATTAAACCACCAAATGCGAAGATAAAAACAGATGCGATTTCACAGTTTATATCAGAAACATATCCTACCATGAATGGTGATGAGATAGAACTGTTTCAAAAAATGAACGATGTTTCAGATTTGAAACAAATGGCAGGTGATATGGGTATGACTGATAAAGAGATTAGTGAGATTTTTGAAAAAAAGAAAGCAAAGAAGAAGAAAAAATGACAGAAATAATAATTTATGTTGATGGAGAAAGTGCATCTTGTAATGGTGAACTAAATGACCATCCTAAAGTTTATTACTTCGTGCCTGAAGAGGGATATGTGATTTGTGGATATTGTGGTATTAAATTTGCAAGAAGGAAAGAAAATGTTTGAATGTCAATATTGTGACGCACAATTTAAGTCTGAAAAGACTATAATGGTTCATATCTGCGAACCTAAAAGGCGCTGGATGAATAAAGATGAAAAGTATTCAAGGCTGGCCTTTTATGCTTATGGCAGATTTTATGAATTGACCCAGGCAGTAGGCAATAAATCATTCGAAGATTTTGTCAAAAGTAAGTTTTATTTGGGGTTTTCTAAGTTTGGAATGCATATAATCAATATAAATGCAATAAATCCCGAAGATTTTGTTGACTTTGTTATACGAAATAGTGTAAAATTAGATAGATGGTGTTCAGATTCTGTATATGAAACTTATATACAAGAATTAAATAGAAAGGAATCAGCCGACCGAGCAGTAGAACGTAGTATATTGTTAATGCAAAAATGGGGTGCAGAGTATGACCGACCATTTAATAGATTTTTTAAAGAAGTCAGTAAACCATTAGCAATACATTATATCACTTCAGGTAGACTTAGTCCTTGGGCTATTTTTAATTGTGATTCTGGTGCAGAACTAATTGATAGTTTTTCTGACCGAGAATTAATTATTATTAATGGATATTTAGAACCTCATTTTTGGACAAGAAAGTTCAATACTAGAGTAGAAGATGTACAGTTTGTAAAAATGATATTAAAAAAGGCAGGAATATAATGGCAACTAAAAGAGAAACACAAAAAACTGGCAATGTAGAAGTATCGAAAGATCCAGATACAGGCGAATTATATATAGAATTGCCACAAAGAATGTTAGATAGATTGGGATTGAAACAAGATGATGAAATAGTTTGGATAGAAAATCCCGATGGTACTTGGCAGATTAAGAAAATAACGGAGAAAGATGATGAATGATGAAAAAGAATGGAAGTATGATGTTGAAATTTGGGACGATTTAGCGAAAGAGGAGTTCTCTGACGTTACATTAGGTCCGTGGAAGAGCGGATTGATGTCAGATTATGATGAAGATTCTCCTGAAATGGACGAAATTAAAAATAGATTGGCAACAATAGAAAAACGTCTAGCGATTGTAGTGCCTGACAAGAAGTTGTTAAAGAAATATACAGTTCTTCAGGATTTATATAATCAATATAAAGCCGCAGAGGCTCTATTAGATGGACCTGACCCGGAGAGTGTATCATAATACAATGTCAGAGTTATTAAGACGAAATCCTAAAAGAGTTCAAGAAAGACTTTCGAAACTTCGTTCTATTGTTAATCCGAAGAAACCCAAAAGACGATTCCCTTCAGATTTTAATAACGAGGAATACTTAGAATGGACTTCTATTTCTTCTGACAATGTAGATTACGAAGTAACTCCATTAGTAAAAGGAGCAGGTCGTCTGGGAGAATTAGTAGATTGGTGTGATGACAATTGTAGTAAATTATATATTATAGGAAAAGCCAATAAAATATATTTTGAAGATGAAAATGATGCGGCAATGTTTACTTTGGTATGGAAATGAATAAAATAAAAACTGATATTGATATTGATGTGATTGATAGAGAGTCGTTGTTGACTCAATTTGACCATATCCCTGCAATCATTAAGAAAAAAGATAGTTGTGATAAGCATAATACTGGTGTGTATCTTCAATCTATTCCCTCTGACCAATTAACTGGCTTTTCATCAATTGATTATAAGGAAGCAGAAGACCGTGGATATTTCAAGTTAGATTTTCTTAATAATAGTTTGTATGAAGGTGTACGAGATGAAGAACATCTTAATGAATTAACGAATCAAGAACCGATATGGGACTTATTACAACACGAAGATGTTGTTAAAAATCTAGCACATGTTCATAATCATATTAGTGTATTGAATGTTTTAAAACCAAAGAGTGTTGTAGAATTAGCAGAAGTTTTAGCAATCATTCGACCAGCAAAAAGACATCTCTTAAACGAGAGTAAATCAAAAATTAAAAAAGAAGTTTGGAAGAAACCAGAAGATGGTTCTTATTATTTTAAAAAAGCACATGCGATTGCATATGCAGTAAGTATTGTTGTACAACTTAATCTATTTTGCGAACAAGTTGAACAGAACGCCGTTTAATTCTCTTTTGGATAATATTCGATAAACTTGTTTCTGGACCCCATAATATTTCAGTATCTTTAGTATTCATATTTAGAATACAATCTCTGAATGGTTCTATCTGATTTCTTAAGAATAGATTTATAGGAATTAGACGATTAGATTCCCACCACCATTGCTCACCAAGTTCTATGAAATGCTTTCTGGCTTCTGGAGTATTAATCGTTTCGAAATTATACATTGATGTTATGGTAGGATCACTGTTGATAATGATTCCAAGATATTCTGTATATTCTTTTTTATTACCATATTTAACGCAAGAGAAGAATGGATAATTATCCTGAAACCATTGTATTTTGTCTTCGTCTATCATAAAACCTATTTATCAATTCAAAAATTCACCATTTGGAGATAAATAGTAATACTATGATAAACTTTAACTTATACCAATATAACCGAGAAATAGAAGTTGTTGTTTTGGACGCCGACAACAATGCAACTATGACTCAATACCTGGGGAATATGCCAATGTATGATAACGCACACAAACTACACAAGGGTATCGATAATACTCTTAGATTTAAATTTAGGGATACAGATAGAAAATCTATAGACCTTACAGACAAAACTGTTATATGGAAAATGTATGACAGAGAGTCGAGAGAAAATGTTCTATTTCGATATTTGACAGTGACAAACGCAACGAAAGGGATGGCAATGTTAGAAATCCCAACCTCAGATACTATATTACTTCCAGAAGGATTTTATCAGTTTGCAATGTACACAGTTGAAGATGGCGTAGAGCAAATAATTTACACTGACACAAATGACAATGCTCATGGTGTTCTTGAAGTATTAGATGATGTTTATCCTGAGTTCGAAGACTCACAAGAAACAGCAACATTCTTTGACGATGGTGCCAGATTAATCTCAACAGTATTTGATGGAGCAGGTAACACTATTAAATCAAAATCACTACATACATTTGCAGTATATTATAATGGATTTACTGGAGTTATAAAAATAGAAGGTGATTTGAGTGTACAGCCTAGTACATCAGACAGTGATTGGTTCGATTTAACTCCAAGACTTATGTATGACCCAGATATTACAATCAATAATGAAACTGGAGTTCAAGGATATGTCATACAAGCAAACGTCAATTGGATGAGAGTTTCGCATCTTAATACAGCAACTGGTAGTGTAGATAAAATCATGATGAGAAACTAATCAAGTAAACACTTGACTTTTTACCTCCAATATAGTATTATAGTCTATATGGAACTTCAACAGACCGTTTATTCATTCATTCCTGGTAAGACACGACAAAGTTCAGGTGGCTGGCTTAGTTTTAATTGTCCGTGTTGTACTGCCCAAGGAGAATCTCGTGCCGACACGAGAATGAGAGGTGGATTAAAGACTGAGGGTGATTTAATATCATATCATTGCTTTAATTGTGGTATTACAGCATCTCACAGAACAGGAAATGTGATAAACAGAAACTTTGTTAAGTTTATGAGATTATTAGGTGTTGCTGAAAGTGAGATAAAAAGATTACAAATTACAAGTATTCGAGAAAAAGAATTATCCGAAGGTCCATGGATATTCACATCAAAAACTCAAACAACAAGAATTCCATCATTTGCAGGTATGAAATTGCCTGAAAATTCAGAATTGTTAGATGATATCATAAATAGAGAGTCTCCACCAAATGGTGCGATTATGGCTGCTAAATATCTCTTAGACAGAGGTTTATATGACTTTGTTGATACATATTGGAGTAGTTCATTTGGATTTAAGAATCGTATAATATTTCCATTTAAACAAGGCGATAGAATTGTTGGATATACAGGCAGAGATGTATCGGGCAAATCAGAGTCTAAATATATGACAAAGCAACCAAGAAATTTTTTATATAATTCTGATAAAATAAGAGAAGATAAAAAGTTTTTAATTGTAGTAGAAGGAACGATTGATGCGGCAGTATTAGATTGTGTTGCGATAATGAGCAACGAAGCATCACAAAAACAAATTGATTATATTAATCAGTTTAAAGGGGAAGTAATTGTGTGTCCTGATAGAGATAACGCTGGCAAAAAGTTAATTCATCAGGCACAAGAAAATGGTTGGAGTGTTTCATTTCCAATCTGGGAAGAACATATTAAAGACGCGGCGGATTCAGTAAAAGAATATGGAAAATTATATACATTAAAATCTATTGTTGACGGTCGTATAAGTAATAAAACGAAAATAAGTGTGAAGACACGAATAATGTAACGTAATATAAAGACTCAAGGAGCGGGTTTGCCAAACGACCGCACTAAAAAGCGTAGGAGAAGTAATGGAAAAAGATATAGATGTAATATATAATGTAATACCCGAACCTAAAAAAATGCCAGATGTGCCACCACCGCCA
>Ga0315334_10001717_pt1 | contig 13579 bp, 9 predicted proteins | sample M150034915metaG_FD_205555 | JGI IMG/M metagenome (GOLD analysis project Ga0315334, IMG submission 205555) | Ammonia-oxidizing marine archaeal communities from Monterey Bay, California, United States - M1 500m 34915 | ecosystem: Environmental > Aquatic > Marine > Intertidal zone | place: USA... | reverse complement strand
ACCCAAAGATGGTGAACCCAAAGATGGTGAACCCAAAGATGGTGAACCCAAAGATGGTGAACCCAAAGATGGTGAACCCAAAGATGGTGAACCCAAAGACGGTGAACCCAAAGACGGTGAACCCAAAGACGGTGAACCCAAAGATGGTGAATCCAAAGATGGTGAACCCAAAGACGGTGAACCCAAAGATGGTGAATCCAAAGATGGTGAACCCAAAGACGGTGAATCCAAAGACGGTGCTAGTGAGAGCCAGCAATCACAGCAAGCTCAAAGTCCCGAAGAGGAAGTGGAACAGCAACTAAAAAAAGCGATCGAGAACATGAAGCAGGCTGAGAAGGAACTCGAAGACGCGAAACGCGAGCAAGCCACAGAGAAACAGCGTGATGCAGAAGATAACCTGCGAGCCGCTATTGATCGCCTCGAAAAAATCCTTCGGCAGTTGAGGGAGGAAGAACTGTTGCGAGAACTCGCAAAGCTGGAGGCAAGATTGCGAAAAATGGCGGTCATGCAAAGCAAAGTGCTGGATGATACCGTTACGTTGGCAGCAACACCTCAAGAACAACGGAACCGTCAAACAGATTTGAAGTCAGGTGATCTCGCGTTTTCAGAGAAAAAAATCACACTTGAGGCCGATCGTGCCATGTTACTGCTCCGCGAGGAGGGCTCCAGCATCGCGTTCCCGGAAGTTGTCTCTCAAATCCGCGCCGACACTGCGACGGTGTCCGACCGTTTGGGACAAACCAAAATCGACGCTGTCACTCAGGGTATTCAGCAGGATATTTTAGCTGCGCTCGATGAGATGATCACAGCTTTGCAAAAAGCCCAGCGTGACCTGGAACAGAAGCAGCAACAACAGCAACAGGGACAACAACAATCCGGTCAAGGCGAACAGCCGTTGGTAGAGGCCCTTGCGGAGCTAAAATTGATCCGAACCATGGAAACTAGGATCAAATCGACGACAGATCGTTACTCCAGCCTGTTAGAATCAGGGTCTTCAACGGTCGAAGACGTCTTGCCCTTATTGCAAAATCTCTCAGCCCGTCAAAATCGCCTGTACCGGATCACACGTGATCTGGTACTCAAGAGAAACCAGTAAAAACGAGGTGACCGTGGATCGACTGCCGTTTTCTTTGCTGCTAAAGCCGACCTCTTTGCGCCATCATCGCGTGTTCGTGCCGATATCCCTCTGTGTATTTTCGTTTGTTCTGTTGGCAAACACGACCATGGCAGCGGAAGATGCGTTGGAAAGAAAGGCCAGCTGGCAGCAGCCTGATGCCAGCAAGATGGACCAATGGTTGCGACAGTCTCTGGACGCGCTCGGTATTTTGCCGGCCGAAACGGATACCGCCTCGGATCAATTCATGGCCGCGTTGGAAGCCGACGACGCCGATCCTCTGGATGCTTTTGTTGCAGCGTCCCGTGCCTACATGCCGGTAGTCGATCAACTGGCAAGCCTGACGGAATCGAATCTGCAGCAAGCTGGCAGACAGATCGATCCAAGTAACCCGTCCTATATCGATCTGGAATCGCTTCCCAAACCGACGCGTATGTCCGTTCGCACTTGGCTTAGCCGCGAACTGATCCGGGCACGACTCTACGACGAGGCACTTCCCGCGATTGCAGAGGTGGAACCCGAGTTTTCAATCGATCCAGCAGCAACCCTGTTTTTTCGTGGCGTCTGCTACCACGCTCTGCTGAAAAAAGAGCTGGCACTGACCGACTTGCGGCGTCTTCTGGAAAATGAAAAGGATTGCCCGATTCGGTTTTCCCGCACTGCGCAGCTGATGGTGGCAGACATCAAACCGCTCAAGGAAGATTCGCTGGATGAGATTTCGCGGATCATGACTGACGTCACCCGCCGATTAGATCTTGGACGAACCAACGAAAGGGTAAAGGACCAAGAACAGAAGATCATCGACAAACTGTCCAAGCTGATCGAAAAAATTGAGGAGCAACAACAGCAGCAACAGCAACAACAGCAATCGTCGCAGGGACAGGGTGGCAACCAAGACGGGCAAAGTTCTCCAATGAATGAGAGCCAAATCGCTGGTGGCGGTGCCAACGGCGACGTTGATCGTAAAAACATTGAAGATCGCGATGGCTGGGGTAAGCTACCACCCGCGGAACGCCAACAGGCCCTGCAACAAATCAGCCGTGATCTGCCCACGCATTATCGCGAAGCAATCGAAGCCTACTTTCGAAAACTTGCCACCGATGGATCCTGATCTTCTGAGACCTTCAGGACGCGAGCCCTGGGTTATCAGCACCCCCCCACCGATGTTCCGCATTTTAAATTTCCACCGGATTGATCGAGTTCGGTTTACCACCATGGCTTGAAAAACTCAGCCGTGAGCGTTCAATAGGGTGGTCAGCACCGCAGCGTCATCTGTGCAAACTGCCATAGAACGCTTGTCTCAACGGTTCTTGATGCCGTCAATTGCGTCCAACATGCGTTGGCGGATCACCGTCGTCAAAGTCAATCACGAACGGAAACGCATGGCAGAGCTGGCCTACCACATTGCCGAGCGAGCCAAATCAATTGAGATGTATCCATTGTTCCCGGTGCCGGCAGAGTTGGATGAAATGGTCGCGGCAGCTACGAGCATGGCAAAAAGGTCCTCGTTTCTTTCATCGAAGGTGGTGTCGCCAACTTAGGCGAGGTCATTCGGGCAGATGACCACATCGATCGCCTGAATCGTGTTGTCATCGGCTTGATTCATGATTTGATGCGTGAAGACCCCGATTTCATCATGCTGGCTGTCCATTGTTTCAGTGCATCCCGACACTTGGAACGCATCGCCGATCTCACAGAGGATATTTCGGAAGAAGTCATCTATTTGGTCGAGCGTGACATCGTTCGTCATCAACATGGCGAGTTTGCCACTTCCAGAGACGCTCAAGCGATCGAGTAACGCGACACTGAGGGACCATGCAACGGCCGCCTTCGTCGTTCCTGATCGCATCAACACAAAGGTCATCTGAATTGGCTCATGGGCCGAATCGATTGCTCAGAAGATCCGTTGGGCAGCGACAACCGAGCACCCGGAATCCAGCCACCCGGAAACAAATACTCAGCTGCCGATCGTCCTCAACAGTGAGTCCACCACCTACCTGCTGTCGCTCGGTCGCGATTGGATTGTCATCGACTGCAGCCAACGAAAACAGCAAGCGATAAGCGTCCCGAACTGGTACATTCTGGTTTCAGCGATTCCCCCATTCTTTTAGGTCGTTTGCATGCCCCGATACATGTCTCCATCAATTGCAGCATTAACGTTGTTGTTGTCATTTGCGTTCGAGCCTCTTGTTGTGGTCAAGGCAGAGCAGCCGCGTGTTGAGGGAAAAATCAGCAACGTCCTGTTTATCATTTCCGATGACCTGCGTGCTGGGGTCCTGAGCTGTTATGGGGATCGGCTCTGCAAAACACCCAACATCGATAAGCTCGCACGCGAAGGCATGCTGTTCGAACGGGCATACTGCCAAGGAACCTCATGCGGTCCTTCCCGACGCTCACTGATGTTCAGTCGCTACCAGGGCACGGGCAAGGTGAACATGGGGCAACACTTCCGTGAAAACGGTTGGTACACAGCGCGCGTAGGAAAGATTTACCACATGCGTGTTCCGGGCGACATCATCGCTGGCACCAACGGTGAGGATGTTGCTTCCTCATGGACCGAGCGCTTTAACTCACCGGGACTCGAAGCCCACACACCGGGCGATTACGCCTGTCTCAATCTCAACGTCTTCACTGATTCACTGACCGCTCGTGAGTCCACCAAAATGCCAAACCGGATGTTCGTGACGGTGGAGTACGACGGTGATGGGTCTGATCAGCCTGACAACAAATCTGCGAGCAAAGCGATTGAATTGTTACAGGCGCATCAGCATGAGCCGTTTTTTCTCGCGGTCGGACTCGTCCGTCCACACTATCCAATGGTCGCCCCGCGCGAGTATTTCCAACCGTACCCATGGCAACAGATGCAGTTGCCATCTCAACAAACCGGAGACCTGGATGACATCCCGCAATTGGGACGAGCCAAGACGATTTCATCCAGCAACCCCATTGGAAAACACCCCGATAACCAGAAACGCATGTGGTCGGGCTATTATGCGTCAGTGACTTTCATGGATGAACAGGTGGGACGCATCGTCGACGAACTTGAGCGACTCGGTCTGAGAGACAGCACTGCTATCGTTTTCACCAGCGACCATGGTTATCATCTCGGCGATCACCAATTTTGGCAAAAATCGAATCTTCATGAGCAGGTTTTGCGAGTGCCCTTGATCATGTCGGTCCCAGGATTCCCCACCGGCAGATCCGACACGGTGGTTGAGTTAGTGGACATTTACCCGACAGTTTCTGAGCTTGCCGGTCTAAATATTCCAGCCGAAGTTCAGGGCACCAGTCTGATCCCGGTGCTCAAAAGTTCGAGTTCAATCGTGAAGTCCGGCGCGCTATCGTTTAACAACGGTTTCTCGTATCGAACCCCCCAATGGCACTTCATGCGTTACACGGATGGCAGCCGCGAGCTGTATGACATGCAAAGTGATGCCGGCGAGTTTACGAACCTCGCAGGCAATCCCGATTACACCGACCAGATGGAACAACTGAATACGGGACTCAAGCAACGACTCGCTAACGCTGGCATCAAGGACAAATCGCCCCGTTCGAAGAAAAGCCAAAAGACACAGCCAAAACCCTGATCAATTCAACGAGTTAGACCAATGGCAAGCTCACGTCCCACCGGCAGTGTCCGTTTTGAAAATAAAAACCGAGTCGTCATTGTCACAGGCGGTTCAATGGGCATCGGTGAAGCGATCGTCAGTGCATTCGCGGCATCCGGTGCGCACGTCATCATCGCAGACGTAGCTGCCCCTGAATCCAACAAGCCGCCTAATGTCAGTTACCAACGTTGCGACACAGCTTCGCAAAAAGATTGTGATGCCGTCGTGCAGCATGCCATTTCTTCGCATGGCGCGATTGACGTATTGGTCAACAATGCAGCAATCCAGCCTCGAGAGTCCTATCGCCCCATCGACGGCGTCCCTGAATCCGTCTGGCAGCGGATGATCGACGTCAACCTGTGTGGCTACATGCGAATGGCCAGTTGCGTCCTGCCGAAAATGAAATACCAGGAATCCGGAGTGGTGATCAATGTCGCCAGTGGACAGGCACACCGAACTGCCAGAGAGGTGGGAATCTATGGGCCAATCAAAAGTGCCAATGTGATGCAAGCCCGCCAGTGGGGCATCGAGTACGCTCGCGATGGAATCAGAGTGCTGTCAGTGTCACCAGGGGCAATCGACACCCCTATGATCCGGGCCAGTCTTGATGAACAAGGTGGCAGTGCGGCACTTGCCAACCGGCACCCTATCGGCCGCATCGGGACACCACAGGAAGTTGCCGACGCTGTGCTATGGCTGACAAGTTCGGCCGCTTCCTTTGTGACCGCCACAGATCTGGAAGTAGACGGTGGGCTGGGAGCATTGGGGGCATTTGCCGATCCATACCCCATGACTGAGTGAGAACTGACTGTTCCGTGACAGCCAATCCGAGTCTCAACTTGTCAAAACCCACCGCGGGACCAGACAACCATCCCGATCCAGACAGACGCTCGCTAGGCAAAGGCCTGAGGCTGGGCGTGTCCTGAGCCGTACGCCGGCCTGCTCTGATCCACTCGTGCTGACACTCCCAACCGGAAATACTCGCTGCCGCTATGGAGTGACTGAGGTTGGGCTGCCGATACTGACCGCGTCTAGACCATCGAACGGATCGCTGTACGGCCAATTCCAGCCATAGAATCGTATTAACCGATCCAAAACAACCGACGCGACCGGGCCACCACGATCTATTCGGACGGCAGGCCCGGAGTATGATGGAAGAAGACGTTTCCTGGATCCCCACCACTTCAACCACGCGACGCCAGCATGTCGACCCTCAACCGTGCTCATTCCTTCAGTAACCGTGCTCATTCCTTCAGTGTTGTTTGCATCCTTGCCATTGCCTGTATGTTTTCCAGCACGTCACAGGGGCAGAACGACCCCTTCGGTGCAAATGCGGTGCCCCAAAACGGTTCTACCAGACCGCAGGCTGACGCACCCGCCGATTCGCCGCTCACTGGCCAGTGGATGGGATACTCGACGCAGGGAGATACCGAACTTGCCGAAGCCATTTCTGCACTGGCACGACTCAAGCGTTGGAACGAGGTAAACAGTCTGCTGGGACGCGTCGCAGGCAGCAATGCATCCGCTGAAACGTTGGCTGAAATGGCAAACCTCATCGGTGCCCGCCTGTTCGTTGCGATCAAAAACGAGCCAACAGTCAAAGATGCTGCCCGTGCGGGAATCGACAAGCTGATCAAAGCGGAAAAAGACGAGGCCGAGTCACCTGATCGACTGCGTAAAGCGATCGCCAATCTGGATTCGAAAACCACTGACAGGTCACTGGCCGCCACGCGGACTCTGCTCAGAGGCGGACAGGCAGCCATCATCGAGCTTGTGGCGGCAGCCGTGCAAACACCACCTCCTGCGGATCGGGATCAGATTCTGCGGACCATGCTTGAACTGGGACCTGGCGGGGCATCTGGACTGCAACAGCTTGCACTTTATGGCACTCCCGAAGTTCGCACGGAAGCATTGAAGTCACTGGCGAGGATCGAACGCAGCAAGTATGTGGTGGATTTCCTGACTGCAGCCTTTTCGGAAGACTCAAACGACGAAGAAAGAGCAGTCGCGCGAGAAAACATAATCGCTCTAGAGGGTTCACTACCAACGCGGGCGTCAGGCCGTGAGCTGCTGCTAATCAACTTCCGACAGAAAGAGGATGCTGCGGAACTGACCAAGAATGATGACATGACAGCCGTAGTCTGGAGCGTCGATCAGGCCCGCACCGGCGTCAGTCACCTGCAAACACAACGAATCCTCGCAGCCTACCGTGATGTCGCTGACGCAGCCTCGCGACTGCGACGGGTTGGTGGTCTAACCCTGAATGATACCAGTGATATTCTTGCTGCTGAAATCGGCTATCGCATGATGATTGACCCTGACTGGGGCGATGCAGGACAAGTCAGCGAAGCAAAGCAGCACTACCCCATTCTGAATGATGCCGCAGCGCTAATGCAGGCACTCGATCACGCAATAAAAACACACAATCTACCGGCAGCAGTTGGCCTATTACGAGTGATCGATCCGGACAGTGCATCGGAGGACGACCGACGACAGTTTCTCAGAGGTTCCGGTACATACCGCACGCCCTTGGTCACCGCCGCTTCCTCTCCCGAGCCGAGGATCCGTTTCGAGGCAGCCCTCAAAACGGAAGAACTGGCCAAAGGCACTCCGTTTCCCGGCAGTAGCTATGTGTTGCGGACATTGAGTGAAATGAACTCACTGAACAACAAACCGAATGCCATTCTGGTGGAAACCCGTGCAGACACCACGCTGCAAGCGGAAACACTTCTTAGCAGCATCGGGTTCAACGTCGAGGTCGTGGGTAACGTCGCTTCTTTGCAACGTGCAGTCCGCCGAGGCGGCGACCTGCGGATGATCGTGGCCAAAACCCAATTATCCGATCTGCCCCCCATTGAAATGATCGACACCGTCCGCAGGCTCGATCGTGGCAAGCAGGTACCCATTGTTTTTTATGGACCCTCTGGCCCCAATCTGAGCGACAAACGATGGCGAGCACCCACCATTTGGATTGATCAACCGGCATCGGTAACGGAACTGGAAAATCTTCGCCGTCAGATCCAACAGAGTCGCCGTATTCCCCAAATGACCTTCCTGGACCGGCAGACCTACCAGACAATGGCGGCCCAGTTGCTGGCAGACCGCCGTTAATCCAAGGGACGGACCGGTGTGAACGCCTGCCCCGTCACGGATAATCTGGGAGACCACAACAACCCAAATCCGCAAAGCTATGCTTGCGAAATCCCGGCCGGTATCCGAGCAACCGTTTTCGGGGTATTTTCAACGCTGACGATTGTCGATTGCGTTGGTCCGGATCGGGAAATGCGTGTAACCGTTCCAGCAGCATCGGACTGCTACGCGCCCAAACAACCGCCTCATGTCGATCCTCGGAACCTCACCATCGGGCTCAGGTGTGCCCCCCATTCCCGGCATCATTGGCAATTCGCCAACGATGCAAGAGGTGTATCGAGTGACAAGACGTGTTGCCGGAAGCAACGCCTCGGTACTGATTCTGGGGGAAACCGGCGTCGGCAAGGAGCTAATCGCCAGTGCGATTCACCGACTCAGCCACCGCAGCAATGGGCCCTTCGTCCGCGTCAATTGCGGAGCCCTCAGTGAAAGCCTATTGGAGAGCGAACTTTTTGGGCACGTCCGTGGTGCATTCACGGGTGCCGTTGCCAATCGCACCGGTCGCTTTGAAGCTGCCCACGGCGGGACCGTGTTTCTGGATGAGATCAACAGCACCACGCTGACACTGCAAGTCAAACTGCTTCGCGTTCTGCAGGAAAAAGAGTTTGAACGGGTTGGGGACACCAGCACCCTGAGCACTGACGCACGGATTGTCGCAGCCAGTAACCGCGACCTCATGCAAGAGGCCCGAGACGGGCGTTTCAGAGAGGACCTGTATTGGCGTTTGAACGTGGTCCCCATCGAGATCCCACCGTTGCGGCGGCGACGCGAAGACATACCGGCTTTGATTTCTTTTTTCCTCGAACATTACAATGAAGTCAACGACCGTTACGTCGTGCACATTGGTCCCGGTGCCATGGAAGCGATGCAGGATTACCACTGGCCGGGAAACGTGCGTGAACTCCAGAACTATGTCGAACGTGCCGTCGTTATGGCAGAAACAGATGAACTGACACTGGAACTGCTCCCAAAATGCGTCACATCGCGAGAGGTGGCTCCTGGTACACGATTACCAACAGGTGACTTCGATTCCCTGACACGCGAAGTAGTGATGCGTGGCCTCAGCGACACTGGCGCTGTCACTGGGGAAATCCATTCTGTGATCGTCGAACGCATTGAAAAAGAACTCATTGCACAAGTGCTCGCCTCATGCGGTGGAGTCCAGACAAAGGCCGCGACAAAACTGGGAATCAACCGGAACACGCTGCACAAGAAGATCAAGGACTACAGGCTGGATCACGAAGAAGATTCTGGCGGCTGATCGCCGAGGCTGGCGAGCCACCGGAATTCGGTCACAAAAGACTTCCTTCGCAACACGTGCCTGAAGCCTGAAGCCTGAAGCCTGAAGCCTGAAGCCTGAAGCCTGAAGCCTGAAGCCTGAAGCGGTCAACAGCCATTAGCTCCTGTACGGCTCGGCCCCCTACCGGATATCTCTCGATTGCGGAGTGGCGATGTCCAAGCTTTCCAGGATGAGCTTGTCGATTTCCTTGGTCGAGACGCGTATCGTCATGGTTCGCACCGTCCCCTTTGCCCTTGGCGTGTTGTCCTTGTTGGTCAATTCAAAAAACGCGGGGCGATTGGGTTCCCCGTCGATGGTGAACAGGTCCTTGCTATTTGAGTACGTCACACGACTCGCAGTACCGACCAACAACCCGTTTTCCGCGTCCATGTCTCGAAACACAACCCCTCCCACAGCCTCCATCTCCCATGGACTCGTCTTCTGATTGGGACTGACTGCAGAAACACCGGCGGGATCAACATTCACCCGGATTCGCTCGCAGTCCAACGTTGCATCGCCAACAGAAATGGAGTCCATCGTGGCCGCATCAAAGAACGGCGCGTCGAAGCCTGCCACCCCACGCTTGCCAACTCGCACGCCTCCGAGGAAATCAAGCGTTTTCGCTTCCAGACTCACCTGCATTGAATCATTGAACAGCAGGTGGACTCCGGTGTAGGGGTCGGCAGTTTTGAAAAGGCTGTCGGCAGCGAACTGGTTACCTGAGTCAGCCTGTTTGCCTTGAGGCAACCAAGCACGATACCAGCCAGGTCCGTGTCCCTCGATCAGTCCCCCCAATTCCGTTGGAATGAACTCGAGCTTATGGGTATACAGCAAATGCTTGGACTGCTGCGTTTCACCGGTTGCCAGCCGCAAGACCTGGATTTCCACCGGCCTCTGTTCGGCCTCCGTGATTGTCACCCGTTGCACCTTGGCCGACTGCATTTGGCCCGGTTCCATCATCTGCACCTTGCCATCCAAATCCACCTGCAGACGGTCACCGACCAAATGCACGTCAAGAGCCTGGCCTTGCATCAGGACCGAGGCGGTAATGTTCACTCCGTCCGAAAGCAGCACCGTGTTACCGTCGAATAAAAGTTGGCCCAACCAGCGGCAGTGCGGAGCGTTGACCCAATGCAAAGAATTCGCGTCCTGCTGATCAACAGGCGTTTCCATCAGGGAACTCGGCAACTGGAATTCACCCGCTGCATTCATCCACAACACATTCTGGCTGGGTCGCAGCTGTATCATGGGCCCCACAAAAAACCCGTCGCCGACATCCAGCCTTGCCGCACCATTCTCGTTGCCACGCAGCTGCACAACATCGCTGCCAGTTTTACCTTCATATTGCAAAGCATGCCCGGTCAGCTTTGCTGGCAGCACTTTGCCACCTTGCTCATGCGTGTACTCAACGACCACGTTGCCTTCCAAGGTAACCTTCTGCGGTGTCCAACGGTCATCATTTGAAAGCCCAAGCTTGGCGCTGATCCGATCACTCCGAATCGTTTGCCGCTCGTTACTCTTTTTGGCCACTGGTTCGACGACACTGCGGGTGACTGCAGGCTGCTGCTCACCACGCGGTTTAGCATCTTGCAACTGTGCATTACTGACAAATTGATCCTGTTCAAAAAACAGCAGCAGTTCGTCTGTGACAGCGTCAATGCTGTCAGTGGTAATCCGCACGTTATTTTGAAAGCTTGCCCACTCCGGCAAACAACTGGTCTTCTTCTCGCCAGGGCTGGCAGACTGCGGATCGGTTTTTCCTTTGCGCGTGATCATCTTGACAGCCCCCATCAGGCTATCGGACTCAAACTGCCCCGATGTCTGTCTGGAACCGCGAGAGGCGCTGCCAAGGCTGAACCTTCCGTTGACCTCTCCATCAATGGAAAATTCAAAACGACGTTGCAGTGATTCGTTGTTTGCAGTTTTCAGTCCAGAGTTTGCTGCGGGACTGTTAACGGACTCGACAGCCGCCCCCTCGGCCAGCCTAAAGGAACTCAACCAGGACATTTCGCCGACAGTATTGGCGTCATCCCGGAAGGAAGCCCGCCCAAATCCTTTAACCAGAAGTTCCAATAGCCGAGGCTCTTGTCCCATTTCCATGGTGCATTTGAGATTTTCGAACGATCCACCCCACGTTGGGCCTTTGACTTGCACACCACGTGAACCACTGGCAAAAAGTGATATGCGGCCGCCAGTTCCTGAATTAACTTCAATCTGCTGCGCCGAAAAATCAACTCCCAGGCTGCCTGATTTCAAGGTCACTGGCTGCCCAACAGCCGTGATTTTTTCAAAACGATCCGCGAGCGAACTACGGTCCGAATTATCAAGCGCAGGGTCCGCCAATACACACCGTAACGAACTACAGGCAAAGGTACTTACCCCTTGTCCCTCGTGGTAAACGAGGGAAACCGAATCCTCCATATCCAGCGTTCGGTCCTCAAATCTATATTCGACCCTGCCATTGCATTGAAAATCCAGAGACTTCTGTTCGTTGATGGAATAATTCAACCCATAAAGGTAGATCAATTCGATGCGGTCGAATGTGGGCGTCCCGCTTCCCGCGTTGGACAGATGCAACGTCAAGTCACGTCCTTTCATGGACACCCCCTCGGCTTGCAGATCGAACTCGTCAGTCGTCCAGATCTTTTTGCTGTCGATGCCGACATTCGAGGTTTTGACAAGCAGGTCCTGCTGAGATGGATCATGCCCTTTCTGCTGCACCAAGACGGGACCAATCACGCGTCCACGCTCAATCGCGGGTGCTACGCCGCTGAGCATTTCCAGCGACCTTGTGAACTGGATTTCAGCTCCCTGAACCGCGTTAATAATGATCGGCCTGTTTTTCCCACCATCTTTGAATCTGCTACCCAAAACAATCGTTACGGGCGAAAGCTTGACCTTGTTGTTATTCAAGTCCGAACACTCTTCAAAGAGCAGCATGCCACCAGCTGTCTTCAGGACTTTGCAGCCGCGACGCTGCCAACAATTCTCATCCGGAAACAAGTCTTTGATCCCATCATTGAACCGCTCCAGCGGTGGCAAACTGGCTATCTGCATCCGGATAACCCGTGCAGGCCGCATCCAAGGCGTCACCAGTTTCTGGTAGATCACCGCCGCCCCAAGGACGATGGTAAAAGCAATGATGTACTGTCGCATCCGAATCATCATGATGAATTCTGTGGAAAGCTGTCTGTCGCAGCCAACCCAAGCGTACTTTTGCAACACGTCATGTTGCAAAAATGCTGGAGTAGGGATCTACAGAAACAACTACCTCAAATGCTCCTCCCAACGATGTTTCGACCGAAGCAGACGCTCAATCAACTCTCGCAACGCCCCTTCACCACCCTTTGCACGCAAGACCCAGGCAGCCGCGTCCTGCGCGTCCGATGCGGCGTCTGCAGGTGCGACTCCGAGCGCCACCTGACGCATGACCGGAATGTCAGGAAGGTCATCCCCGATGTAGCAAACCTGCTCGGGACGGCATCCAAATGCGGATATCATCGTCTGGGCGGCAGGTAACTTGTCGTCGTACCCCTGCTGAACATCTTTGATCCCCAATTCAGCTGCACGATGAGACACAATCTGGCTGGTTCTTGCAGTCAGGATGCCAAAGTGAAAACCACTCTTCATCCAAGCCTTGATTGCAACTCCATCACGCACATGAAACCGCTTGGTCTCGACACAGGCGTTGTCGTAAACAATGCGGCCATCTGTCATTACCCCATCGACGTCCGACAGGATACAGGTGATGGACTCGGCGACCTCGGCATCAGGCATCAGAAGTGCGGGCATCAATAACGTGTTCGTTGGCAGGGATTGAGAAGTGAAAATCGGGGGAATGAGAAAGTGAGTTCTACGAGGCCTCACCTGGAACGGACGAAAAAGGAACGGTAGCAGGTCCGCGACTCGATTCGCTCAGCGAAACCAGATCAGTAACATCCAACAGTCCCAAGGGTCGCATTTCTGAATCAACGACAGGCAATTCACTGATCCGCCGTTGTGACATCAAAGCCATCGCATCCTGCAGCAGGGAGCCACTGGTTGCCGTTGATGGCGACAAGGTCATTCGTGACGCGATCGGTTGGTCCAGGAAAGATTCCTCACGAGCCTCAAGCAAACGAGCAAGATCGCTGTCAGTGAACAAACCCGCGAGTTTTCCCTGATCATCCACTAGCATCACGGCACCAGTGCGGCGCCCCGCCTGGGACGTTGCCACCATCGCCGCGCGAATCGAATCCTCGCTCGATGCAACCCGACAGACTTCCAAGGGACGCATCACATGATCAACATCGGTCAACTTACGACCCAAGGCGCCCCCAGGGTGAAAGCGAGCAAAATCTTGAGCGGTGAATGATCGCAGTTGGCTCGCCAACATTGCAATTCCATCACCCACCGCCATCATCACAGCAGTGCTTGTCGTTGGCGCTA
>Ga0315334_10001716_pt1 | contig 13596 bp, 21 predicted proteins | sample M150034915metaG_FD_205555 | JGI IMG/M metagenome (GOLD analysis project Ga0315334, IMG submission 205555) | Ammonia-oxidizing marine archaeal communities from Monterey Bay, California, United States - M1 500m 34915 | ecosystem: Environmental > Aquatic > Marine > Intertidal zone | place: USA... | reverse complement strand
CTATGGTTTAACATAAAGTTATCTGTATGTATAGATGCTTTCTTTAAAACCTTAGTGTGTCTGATAGCCTCCTCTATATTAATCTTATGTACCTTTGTCTTTCTCATAACTCCACTCCGTTTCTAAACCCGGACATTCCTCGATACAATTATGTTCTTCAGCCGTACATAATCTAGTAGCTTCTCCGTGTGGTTCTATGATAACAGATTTATATTCACAATCTTCACAAAAGATGCCATAGTTATAAGTGTTTTCCCAGACTAATCTATCTTCTGTACTCATGTCTCTTCCTCTAGTTGTTTGTTGTAGTAATTAACAACGGTGTTATAGATTACGTAAGCTCCTGTATAAGCAGCCATTCTATCCCCACCATCATGTACCGTCTTCATAATATCATCAAGGTATTGGAAAGCCTCGTTGACTGTACTTCTATCACTGAATAAATCAGTTGTCTCTAGTTTAGTTATCATGGTATCCTCCATACTGTACTTTGTTAGATTCAGATTCAATAGCTATCTTTTCTTCAGCGTTCCACCACCAATCTTCTTTGAATTGATAGTCAGTAATAGCTTGAGTCTCTGTTGGAAAAGCTTTATATAATTTAGAACGGTTAGTGGTATCAGACTTAGCTATCAACTCAGCAAGCTTACCTCTAAAGCAATCACCTAGGTATCCGTGTTGCCAATCCCAGACGAATCTCTCCCCATCAGTGATAGGTGTATCAGCGTTCTTAGCCTTAGCTTTAGGTCGTTCATTCCAGTCTAGTTCATTCATAACTTTCTCCGTTGTTTAAATCAGTTAAAATATAGGTACCATCTTTAATCTTCTTACGCGTCTCAGCTATTCCAGAATCTCCTAAGAATATATTACGATACTTACCTGTTGTCTTAGAATAATCCCAGTAGTATTCATCTAAGAATATCTTGTGAAGATTATCATTAACTGTGTAAACTTTCTTAGCTATTATTGAACGATAGCTTTGGAAGTATTCAACTTCATTATCGTGAATAATAAATTGATTAGGTACAGCTCTTTGGTTTACTATCATGTTATATACTTTCATTTCTTACTCCTTAGTAGTTTGATTTAGTGTGGCATGTCATGCTATCTGTATGACAATGAAGTGTTGGTATAAAAAATACCACTATGAGGTAATTAATTATTACCATTGATAGTAATAATGTTATTGCTTTAATCATTTCTAACTCCTAGAGTGATACAGGAAAACATCTTTTAAACACATGGTCCATCTCAATTGTTTGACCGCAAGTTGTTCTTCCCCATATAGTTAAACCGTGTACATTACCCACCATCTCACCCTGTTCCTTAAGCTTACCACCTAAGAAAGGGGAAACAATCCAATGCTGTAAAGCTTCCACAAGCTCAGGCTCACCACCATCATCAGTGTAAGTGCTATCATAGGTATACATAACATCAGCAAAGTCTTCATCGGTTGTAGCTCCATTGTAAAGTTGAATCATTAATTGAGAGGCGTTGGCATATACATTCGCATGTACTCGTCTCTGTAGATAAAAAAAGTATTCTTTATTGTAGTCAGTCATAGTCCTAACTCCTTCCTAAGGCTCTTCTTTAACGCAATAAGAAGAGCATTAGGAACACCTGCGTTCATTCGATGAGGTATAACAATTTCAGTGTTACATCTATCACAACAACGTAACTCATCACCTTGCTTATCTTCAGCGGGAGTTACTGGCTCAGGGTTGTTACCCCATTCAGAATACTCTGACATAGTTACATTGAATATCTTATTACATATACAACAGTTAATATTAATCATCTTAGTACCTATCTATAGTAATTGTTGAAGCACTTAAGTAACTATCTACTTCATCAGATATCTCATCAGATAAATCAAGATTGTCTATCTTAGAATCCACTTCATCAGACACCATGGTTTCTATAAAGTCAGCGAAGCTGTTGCTTAGGATGATACTATCAGCAAACCTTTCCCATATAGAACGCTCGACTGCAAGCTCGTGGTTGTAGTTATCAAGCTTAGTGTACAAACTCTTAACCTCATCTCTTAAGCTTGCAATAGTTTCGTTCGCTTTCTCTAGTTGTTCTCTTTCTTCTTCCATCTTACACCTACCTTTTTATTAGTTTATAAAGTGAGCAGTTAGAAAGCATGCTCAGGCTAGGGTACATAGAGGACTACGCTGGTTACAGTATGGTAGTTTTAGCCTGAACCTCTATGTGTGATGAGCAGTTTAGTTTCGTACTCAGGAAGTAAATGTATAGCGAAGGTTCATTAACCGACAACTTCCCCTTCTACCCTCTTACGGTTGGGTCAGGCTATACAAGTAAGTGAGTAGTTACTAGACCTAACCAAGTCTAGTTCAAGCATACTCAGGCTTTCTTGGAGTGAGCAGTTAGAAAGCATGCTCAGGCTAAGGAGAATTACTCTACTTGATGCATCCTCATTGTTAATGAGTGCTTAGTATCCATATCATTTTTAAATGTCTCTAAAACAAAGTCATTCCTTAATAACTCATGAGCCATCTTCTCATTGCTTGGGGTATTAGAAGTCTGAAGCCACCAAGCCTCGTGATTAAAGCGTGAACAAGCATCTTCAAAGTCTTCTTCTACGTGTGTATGACTCATCCAACAGTTATCTTTTGTAGATGTAATTGTAAAAATAGTTTTCATAGTATCTCCATGTTGTTAAAATCCCAGACTAATCCTCTCCCCCTAGCTTGCTCTCTTATAGGGTGTGAATGACAGGGTGTTTTGAAAGCTTGTTTTTTAGCTTTCATCTTTACAACTTAAGTTTGCTTTTTAACTTAAGTTACATAGCTTTGTTACGAACGATAAAAAAAGGAGAGCAAGCTTTCACCTGCTCCCCTCTCTGTAACTTATCTACCCATTCGTTTCAACAATTCAATAGCATCTTGTTGTGCTTGAGTTGTCTTATCAATAGGTTGTGAGTTGAATATATAAGGTGTGAATGTATCACCTGTAATCTTCTTATATATAAACTCATTACTTACATGGATAACCTCCGCATCTCGTAGCGAAACATCTAAGTCTTGTAGATATTGTTGCTTGTTTTCCAAGGCATCGTTCTTTTCTAACCAACCATTAGAAGCGTTTAGTATATTCTGAAGCTTATCAAGTTGATTGCCTATCTGTTTATTCAATGACTTGACTGCCTTATAAGAAGCATTACATTCAGAATTAATATGTCTAGCTTTAGAAGAAGTAGACGGTTGTTTGATTCCCGTCTTATAGTCTTCCATCATATTATCTGATACCATAAACTCAATTGATTTAATTTTTAACTCAACGTACTTTGTATTTACTTTAGCGTTTTTCATTTTATTTCCTTATTGTTTTATTTAAAAGTGATAGTTGTTTTATGTCTAACTATCAACGACATTACATATCTTCTAGAATTTATACTATAGTGTTTAACCCTACAAATTCATCTAGAAGGTTTTGTTCTAATCTATTTAACTCACTTAACCTTTCAGGTTTTGTTATAACACTTCTTAGTAAGTGAATTCTTTTTAAGTTTCTACCAATTCTTACATTTAATTTATTTTTTATTGTTATGTCTTTAATTAACATTTTATTTTCCTTATAAAGTTATTTAAATTAACCCCTTTGTTTTAACTGTTGGGATTATCTAAGGATAAGCAGAGGAGCTTTGCTCTACCGTTGTCAAGTTTGATAGGGACATAAAAGTATTTAATATTGTTATTGTGTTAACAGGTTTGCTACCTTTGGTAAGTTATAGCAAACAAGCTCTTGACATAAGGTAGTAGCTTGTCTGTTGTTTGACAAGCGTTACCTCTGCTATCATTGGAGGAATCCCGAGAGTAGCCTAGCGGTCAGCGTAGTGATTCAGGTGCTTGTAATAAGCTTATGTTTATAGAAGTTGTCTTATTACGTAGTGTACTATGTCTTTAAACATAAGCGTGGAATAAACAATTGTTTACAATTACAACTTGTGTTTAATCTCTTCTATAGTCACTATCACACTGTCATTCACATGAACTTCTGGACTACAGATTCACAAGAACCACTACGGATTCTACAGCGGGACTTGAGACCTACCCGGGGGGACCCGTGAGCCATGCCAGTGCTATATATAAACAATCACTTCTAGATGGCAGGAGGATTTGAGTTATCACCTCTAGATGAGAAGAGAATTCTAGCTAACAGGGGAACTGTAGAATATTATTTCTTATTACGGTGTATAGTAGAATATTATTCTAAGTTTGCTACTTAAATGATTTTAAGTATTTACAAGAGAAGAAAAGTATGCTACAATCTATTCCTCTTAGGTTCGCTACTTAAGACTACTCGCGATACAGAGGTAGTTTGTTGATGATTATTGAAAGTGTTCTACCTAGGTTAAGTCACTCCGTTCCTAGTCACTTCGTTCCTCCTTTAGCAGCTTTGCTACCTAGTTGTTATAATGAAGAAGAACGAAACCTCTACTAGCGAACAACTTAAGTATACTTAAGTACTCTATAACACTATATGGTTATTGTTAAATAATAACCTTTAGCTGTTCTCTATCTATGCTATAATTCTCCTTATTAATTAACTATAGGTTATTCTATGAAAGAGAATGATGGTCGTAAACTAAATAAAGGAAACCCTAAGCTGTATAAAGGTATGGCTCCTTTAAACCCTAATGGTAGACCTAAGGGTAGTATGAATAAATGGACTGTTCTGTCTAGGGAGTTATTAACAGAAAGAGGTCCTGAGATTGTTCAAGTTATTATAGATAAAGCTCTCAAAGGTGATGTTCATTGTTTAAAGATGTGTATGGATAGGATTGTTCCTACAACTAAAGCTGTTGAGATTAGCCATAAGAAAGACGATGGTGGTATTGTTATTAATGTAGGTACTACTGAACAGATTCAAGAGAAAGCTAAGAATAAGAAGTTAAAGCAGGTAAGAGGTAAGTCTGAGGATAGTGTGCTAGCTGAGGTAGTAGAGGAGCTAGAAGGACAATAGAGGGGTCAACTTAAATGAATCAATTTGAAAAAGACTTAGAGTTTGGTGAGGGTTTAGAACGTATTGTTCTAGAAAAGATTAAAGTAAAGTATCCTCAAGCTTATAAGATAGAGGGTTATTGTAAAGAGTGGGACATTTACATACCAGAGAAAGACATAGGTGTAGAAGTTAAAGGTGATAGAGTTTCTGGTAAGACAGGTAACGTAGCTATAGAAACATCTTTTAATGGAAAGCCTTCTGCTTTAACAACTACAAAAGCTACTTGGTGGGTGTATATGACTTTAGAGAAGTTATATTGGATTACACCTGAAGCTATAAAGGAGTGTGTCTTGATTGAGGGAATAGAAGAAAAAGACTTTGGACCTATCGGGGGAGATACTGTTCCTAAGACAATGTTTCTAATAAAAGAAGAGACATTTGCAGAATATGCTTCACATATAGAGAAGAGATAATGGCTGAGATTAATGTTGAGCTACATCCAGCTCAGATGGAGATATTCAACTCCGAGGCTAGGTTTAAGGTAGTTAGTGCCGGACGTAGGTTTGGTAAGAGTAGATTAGCTGCTTGGATTCTCCTTATTAAAGCTTTACAGTCCGATAGTAAAGATGTATTCTACATAGGTCCTACGTTTCAACAATCTAAAGACATTATGTGGGGTATGTTAAAAGACTTAGGTAAGGATGTTATTAAAGATGCTTACGAGAATACAGCTAGATTAACCCTTATTAATGGCAGGAAGATATTCCTCAAGGGTTCGGATAGACCGGATACGCTCAGGGGTGTGGGATTAGCTCACGTCGTACTTGATGAGTATGCCAGTATGAAGCCTGTGGTATGGGAACAGATAATAAGACCGACTCTGGCAGACGTTAGAGGTGGTGCTTTATTCATTGGTACACCTGCGGGGAAGAATCACTTCTATGATTTATGGATAGAAGCACATAACGAGGATGACTGGGAAGCTTTCTCTTTTAACTCTACTGATAACCCCTATATAGCAGCAGATGAAATCGAAGCTGCTAAAAGGTCTATGTCCTCTATGGCTTTCAGACAAGAGTTTGAAGCATCATTTGAAACATTCTCTGGTGGTATCTTTAAGGAAGAATGGTTTCTAACTGGGAAAGAACCCGAGGAAGGTAACTATGTTATTGCTGTGGACCCTGCTGGCTTTGAAGCGGTTGAGAAAGAAAGAGGAATTAAAGGCTCTAAATTAGACGAAACAGCTATCGCTATCGTTAAAGTTTGGAGAGATAAATGGTATGTTAAAGATATACTACATGGAAGATGGAGTATTAAAGATACAGCAAGGAAAATCCTAAAAGCTGCTTCAGTAAACCAAGCTACTACAGTAGGTATTGAAACAGGTTCTCTAAAGAACGCTATACTTCCTTACTTAGAAGACGAAATGAGGAGTGAGAATAGGTTTGTACATATAGATGAGCTACGTCATGGCGGTAAAAAGAAGACTGAGAGAATTACTTGGTCTTTACAAGGTAGGATGGAACACGGACAGATAACCTTTAACGAAGATAGAGACTGGAAACCTTTTGTATCACAGATGTTAGACTTCCCTAACCACCTTAGCCATGATGACATGCTCGACTCACTAGCATATATAGACCAAGTGGCTATATCAGACTTCGCATACTCTATAGACATGGATGATGACTGGGAACCTACAGACGAAATAGCCGGATATTAAAGATAGTTTATATTGAACGTGTTTTTGTGGTATACTCCGCAGGAATTACCTATATTTAAAGGGTTAAATGTTCGATTCTAAAGAAACTAAATACCAAGCTCTTGCTAGCTGGTTAAATTACAGGCTAGATAGCTGGAGAACTCACCGTGATACTAACTACGTACAGAAATGGGATGAATATTACCGTCTATGGCGTGGTATTTGGGTCGAGAGTGATAGAACTCGTGGGTCAGAGAAGTCACGCATCATCTCCCCTGCGTTACAACAGGCGGTAGAGTCATCAGTAGCTGAACTAGAAGAAGCAACCTTCGGTAGAGGGAAGTGGTTCGACTTACAAGATGATATGTTAGACCAGCAACCACAGGATGCTGAGTATGTACGTAACTTATTACAAGAAGACCTAGAGAAAACAGGTGTTAAAGACGCTGTATGTGAGGTATTCCTTAATTCAGCTATCTACGGTACTGGTATTGGTAAGATTGTAGTAGAACAGAACCTAGAGAGAGCGCCGGCTGCGGTACCTGTTGCAGGAACTACAGCTACTACTAGAGAGATTGTAGAATATCCTTCTATTGATGTTAAAGTAGAGCCTATCTCACCCAAAGAATTCCTTATTGACCCTTCTGCTAACTCTATTAACGAGGCGTTAGGTGTTGCTCACGAAGTTATTAAACCTAGATACCATGTTATCGAAGGTATACAGTCAGGCATCTACCGTGATGTTCCTCTTGATGGTGATTATAGCACTGTTAAGATGGGTTACGAGCCTGAGTCTAGACAAGCAGATGAATCTGATTCAGTTAAGATTACTGAATACTGGGGTAAAGTACCTAAGCGATTCCTCAAGGCTAGTAAAGATAAAGATGACTTTGAATACACTAAGAAAGATGTTCTTGTTGAAGCAGTAGTTACTATTGTTAATGATGAATACATTCTTAGAGTAGAAGAGAACGCATTTATGATGGAAGATAGACCTTTCATCTCTTACCAACACGATATTGTCCCAAATAAGTTCTGGGGTAGAGGTGTATGCGAGAAAGGATACAACCCTCAGAAGGCATTAGATGCTGAGATGAGAGCAAGGATTGATTCCTTGGCATTAACAACCACACCTATGATGGCAGCAGACGCTACTCGCCTACCTAGGGGTGTAAAGTTTGAGGTTAGACCGGGTAAAACTATATTAACGAATGGTTCACCACGTGAGGCTATCATGCCTTTGGATATGGGAACCACAGACCCTTCTACATTTAATCAGGTCGCTTCACTTCAAAACATGGTACAGATGGGTACCGGTTCAGCAGACGCAGCAGCAGGAAACAGAGAAACTGCTTCTGGTATGTCTATGATGCAGTCTGCTGCTATCAAAAGACAGAAGCGTACGTTGATGAACTTCCAGAATACCTTCTTAATCCCAATGATTAACAAATCAATGTGGAGAAAGATTCAGTTTGATGTAGATAGATACCCAGTAAACGATTATAAGTTTATACCTTACTCTACGATGGGTATAATGGCTAAAGAATTAGAGATGCAGCAGATGGTACAAATGCTACAGGCTATTCCCAAAGACTCTCCTGCGTTTAACGTGATTCTTTTAGCTCTATTCCAGAACTCTAGTATTCACAATAGAGACCAGATAGTACAGTCTCTTCTACAAGGTAATCAACCTAATCCTCAAGCTAAAGAGTTAGAGGTTATTGGAATGGACCTACAGATTCAGAAGGCACAGGCAGATATTCAGAAGACTCTTGCGGAAGCAGAGGAAGAGAAAGCTAAAGCTATTAAATGGCAAGCTGAGGCAGCTAATAGTATGCCTAATGAGATTGAAATTGAAGATAAGATACTTAAACTACAGAGAGATGTTCTTAATCTAGAGAAGATTAAGGCAGACATCGCTAACAAGGTATCAGAAACACAACGTAACATACCAGAGATGGAGCATCTCAAGTCAGAAACTATTCTGAACTTGGCAAAGGCGAGAGCTGCTGGTGTTAAATCAACTATCCCTACAACTGTACAGTGAAGACAGACGAACAGTTCTTAAGTGATAGGTTAGATATGTTTGAAACCGAGGGATGGCTTGACTTGGTTTCAGAACTAAACGACATCGAGAAAAGCGTTAGAGATATTGACGCAATGAATGATGCTGAAAGCCTTTGGGAAGCCAAGGGTAAGTTGAAAATGCTAAATTATATACAAACTTTAGAATATTCAACTAAGCTAGCGGTAGAACAATCCTAGTCATAGGACTCTACTTTAAATAACTTCATAATCCCATAGGGACGGAGACGACAAATGAGTATAGTAGTAGATGAAGCACCTTCAACAGGTGAACAGGTAACAGAAAATCAAGAAGTAGTATCAGAAGAGGTACAGGCGGAGGCTTTAACAGAGTCAGAAACCCAACCAGAAGCTGAGTACCAACCTCCTGAGAAGTATGCTGGGAAATCCTTAGAAGACGTTATTGAGATGCACTTAAATGCTGAAAGGGTATTAGGGAAACAAGGACAAGAAGTTGGAGAACAACGGAAGTTAATTGAAACCCTGATTCAAGCTCAACAACAAGCGACTAATGTTACTACCACCGAAGAAACACCTCAATCATTTGAGGAGACTTTCTATGATAACCCCGAACAAGCGGTCAAGTTAGCAGTAGAGAATCATCCAGATATTTTAGAGGCTAAGAGAGTCCGAGCTGAACAAGCACAGTCTGCTAACACCGCGCAGTTAGAGGCAGCACATCCAGATTTTATGGATGTTGTTCAGGATAAAGACTTTCAGAATTGGATAGGAGAAAGCAAGGTACGGATGGAGTTGTTCCGTAGAGCTGATGAGTATGATTTTGATTCTGCTAACGAACTGTTTAGTAATTGGAAGTTAATCTCCAATAATAAACTAACACAGGAAGTTAAGGCAGGTGAAGAAGTTAAACGACAAGAAGCTTTAAAGAAAACAACATCTGAGACACGTTCTTCTGGTGATTCGGTTGGTGGAAAGAAAATGTATCGTAGGTCTGATTTAATCAACCTACAGATTACAGACCCTTCAAGATATGAGGCTTTGGGTGACGAAATTCAAAGTGCTTATGCGGAAGGGAGGGTGAAATAATAACAATAATTATGGAGAAATACAATGGCAAATTCATTTAACGGCTCAGGTAGTACAACTACTAGAGCAATTGCTGGTAATTTCATCCCTGAACTTTGGTCGGATGAAGTTATTGGTGCATATAAATCAAGCTTGGTACTAGCAAACCTAGTAACAAAACTATCACATAAAGGTAAGAAGGGTGATTCAATTAACATCCCTATTCCTGCGCGTGGTGTTGCGACAGCTAAAGCAGCTAACTCTCAAGTTACGCTACAAGACTCAGCTAACACTCTTAAAACTATTAGCATTGCTACTCACTATGAGTATTCTAAGCTAATTGAAGATATTGCTGAAGTTCAGGCGTTAGCCTCAATGCGTAAGTTCTACACTGATGATGCTGGTCACGCACTTGCTACTAAAGTTGATACTGATTTATTCGGTACAATGACAGGCGGTACGTTCGTGAGTGGTTCTACTGGTGCTACATGGTCTTCAGGTGCCGGTGGTGTTATCACTGATGCTGGTATCCGTGCTATGATTCTAGCATTAGATAATGCTGATGTTCCTATGGACAATCGTTCACTGGTACTACCTCCAGTAGCAGCTAACTCTATTCTTGGTATTGACAGGTTCACTGAACAACAGTTCATTGGTTCTGGTGATGCTATTAAGACGGGTAAGCTTGGACAAATCTACGGTATGAGTGTATACATTAGTAACAATGCTCCTACTACAGGTTCAAACCGTGAAGGTCTGATGTTCCATAGAGACGCTGCTGTTCTTGCTGAACAGGTCGGTGTGCGTACACAGACTCAGTACAAACAAGAATACTTAGGTGACTTGTTTACTGCTGATACTATCTATGGTGTAGGCGAGCTACGTGCTGAAGCTTCTGTAGCTTTTAAAGTTACTGCGTAAGTAGTTAGTAAAGCGTACCCCTTTCTCACGAGAGGGGTATTCTGAATTAATTAGAGATTAACATGCCAATTTATAAGTATGAATGTACTGAAAAGGGTCACGAGTTCACTGATATGTGTTCTATTTCGGATAGGAAAAAGGAGCGTCCTTGTACTCAGTGCGGTAGCGTTGGTGTGTATAAACCCACTTTTGAAGCATCGTTTCAATATGGCGAGAATTACAAGTCAATCGCAGCAGACAGACACAGGTGGAATCTCAGAGAAAACAAAAGATTGAATACTAAAGGTAAGTCTTATGCATAATATGGATATACTTGAAGACAGTACACAGATAGATGGTGGACTTGAGTTAGATAGATTTAAAAAGAGAATCTTAGATATTTGGAATAGGATGCTTGAGGAGACTTATGCTAAGTATCCAGATGAAGTATCTAAAGAAGAATACATGGAATCAAATGCTCTTAAGTTTGCTGGAGACCCTGAAGAGGAGAGTGAGATTGATAACTTAATGGCTATGCTTGAAGAGTTACTAGACCCTCAAGAAGAACTTGAAGATGTAAAGTCTGAAGGTAAAGCTCCTGCTTATAAAGGTAAGGAGTTAAAAGCTAACAATGAAAAAAGCAATGTAGAGGTAACAACTTATGAAGTTAAACACGCAAGTACAGGAACTCCTAAAGATGCTAACGGTTCACGGAAAGGCGGGACTTACGCTGGTGTTGAAGGCGGTAAACTATCTCCTAGGAAAGATGCTAAAGTTATCCGAAGCTTCTCTCCAATGGCTGAACAAATAAGAGATGAGCTTAAATCTTTAAAAGAAAGACAGAATATTGGTAGAAGAAGGGAGTTATTTAGACTGTAATGGCTAAGAATAGAGTCTACACTAGAGGTAAGATACGTTCCTTAGTTAAACCTAAGAGACCAGCACAGCCTCATCATTGGAAGAAGGCTAAAGCTATTGCTGCTTATCTTAATAGAAGGGAAACTTGGGCGATTCTTCTAAACTTTGAAGAGACAATTGTACTGAGTGAGTTAATCTCTATCACAGCTCCCGGTTCTCTTTCCGAATCTTATGCTGATAGTCTAGGTTTTACAGAGACATTAAACTTCGCGTCTTCTTTAGACAAAGCAGATTTAGTGTCTATCTTAGAAGATGTATCCCTTTCATTAACTATGGAAGCAACACCGGACTCTCTAGGTGTTAGTGATATACTAACCACTAATTTCAATAGTGTTATTAACGACACTACAGCAGACGGTGTTACTTTCACTGAGCAGTTAGATTTCTTATTTGAACTAACAGCGACACAAGACTCTCTTGGTTTGACAGAGGTTTATTCAAATCACTTAACTAAAGTGTTAGTAGATGGTTTTGCTTTAGATGAAACTCTTGAGATATTAGATAAAGAAGCTATCCTTAATAAAGGTAACGTTATTTCTTTTACTACTGATATACAAACTTTCAGTGTTGGTAAAGGAGTTTCAGAAAACGTTACAGTAGCTGAGACTTTAGGTAAGACTATATTTAAAACCTTCTCTGATGGAGTAGGTATTGCAGAATCTATTGGTAGTAAGACAATTGCTATTAGTAAGTCGGATGGGGTTACTGTAGACCATTCGGAAACCGCAGATGTTGTCATTTCAGGAACACTTGCAAATCGTAAATTAGGCGGAGAGCCGTTTAATAAACTAACCTTTAATTAACTGGAGAAATAAAATGATTAAAGAAAACTTAAAAATGACTGGCTCGCTTGAGATTGCTATCAATGGTGATACAGTTCGTAAGATTCCTAACCTAGTTGTATCAGCAGGTAAGGAACACGTAACAGCTAGACTACACGGTACTACTGATGGTGTCATGTCTGCTATGGCAATTGGCACAGGAAGCACTGCTGCTGCCGCAGGTGATACTGCTTTAGGCACAGAGGCTGTACGTACTGCTTTTGATTCTGGATTCCCAGATATTAGTGGAACTAACACAATTAAGTACGAGACTACTTTTGTAGCTGTCGGTTCTGGTGGTGATGTTTCAGTAACAGAAGCCGGTATCTTCAACAACACTACTTCTGGTGGTACAATGTTAGCACGAACAGTGTTCGGAACGGTAACAAAAGGTGCTAGTGATGTGATGACAATCACTTGGACTATCACAGTATCTTAATCTAAATAGAAGGAGAGCCTTATGGCAGTTAAATTTACAAATAACGCAGCAACTACTTTAACATCGGCTGTATCAATAAGTGATACAACTATTGCTGTAGCTAGTAACACTGGCTTTCCTTCAATTTCTGGTTCAGATTATTTCTATGTGTCTATTGATTCAGAAGTTCTTAAGGTTACGTCAGTATCTGGTACTACCTTTACGGTTGATGCGGCTACGGCTGCTCATGATAACGGAAATACTGTAGAGTTGAGAGTATCAGCAGAGGTACTGAACGATGTAAGAACAGAGACTACTAATAGAAGTATTAGTGACTCAACAAGCACTACTAGCTCTACAACAAGTGCTTCTAGTACGGCAGTTAAAGACGCTCTTGCTTCAGCACAAACATACGCAGACTCAGTAGGTATTGACTTTACTTCATCTACGTCTGCTCCTTCATCACCTACTGATGGAGACCATTGGTTTGATTCAACCAACGGTATTCTTTATGTAAGAGCTGACTCAAACTGGATAGATGTTTCCACAGCAGGTGGTGGTGACGCTAACGTCCAAGCTGATTGGACTCAAAGCACTACGACACACGATGCTTATATTCAAAACAAGCCAACCTTATCTGGAACTAACACCGGTGATAACGCAACAAATACTCAGTATTCTGGCTTAGTATCCAACATTGCACATCCACTAGTAGAAACAGCAGTTCCAACAGGTGCTTTATTTACAGATACAAATAC
>Ga0315334_10001714_pt1 | contig 13602 bp, 11 predicted proteins | sample M150034915metaG_FD_205555 | JGI IMG/M metagenome (GOLD analysis project Ga0315334, IMG submission 205555) | Ammonia-oxidizing marine archaeal communities from Monterey Bay, California, United States - M1 500m 34915 | ecosystem: Environmental > Aquatic > Marine > Intertidal zone | place: USA... | reverse complement strand
AAACCACCGGAGGTGGCGGGAATGGAATGGGCGCAGTTCTGGGGGTGCAGGTGGCACCACCGGAGACAAAGCAAATGAAAAATATTCCGAGCCAACCGAGTATTCGCATCCCTGCACTCAAATTTCGGTGTCTCAACAGATTCGCCTCTGCTGATGAATTGTCAATTTTGTAATCGTGTGAACCAGCACGTTCCTACGCCCGAATGCCAGAATCATTGTCTGCCACCCGGCTCTCCTGCACTGCCATTTGTATGTTTTTCCCCCACCACGTTGTCCACCGCCCCTAGCTCCTCGATTTCTTCCGCGTCGCAATACAGCAGCGTGTTGAGTTCATCTCTCAGTGATTTAGACTCGCTGCGACTGATAACGCAGACTGGAACTTCAAGTTCAGCTCCCGTCGCAACCACTTCCAACCGCAGCATCGGCTCGGAATCAGATTCCTCTTTGTTCTCTGCAAGCGGCCGCACAACTCGCTTCCGCATCAACATCAGTGCCAATAAATATCGACTCTTTGCATTCTCTGGTTGGCCCGCCATCTGACGCAGCAAATCCGTCAGCACCGCAACCGGTGCAAGTACCAATTTTTTCTGGTCGAAAGTCGGCATGCGACTTTTCCACCAACCCACAGCACCGTCGGGTGGATCATTCCAACTCTCTGCGGAATAATCTCGACGCAAAAACTCATCACCCGTTTCCAACACAACGGAATAGTACCACTCACCCTCGCGCAGGGGACGCTTCAGAATATGGCATTGCCGCGTGCAACGATTGACTTTGTATTCGCCTAACATGCTTTGTTCATTTCAGAATCGCACGCCGTGAAACCAACATGTGAAACACGTGTCCCTGACCTCTTGGCTGTACTTCCATTCGGACCGTATCAAATGGTTCCGCTTTTGTGAAAGCCCGATGATGCCAATCGGCCACGCGTAGTATCAATGGATAATGCCTCCACGGATGCTTTCAAAACAAGTCGAAGAGAAAATTGGGCCACACTTCCGGCTACGAAAAGCGAGTGTCTGACCTGCCGACAGTAAGCGGTAAAATCTGAACGCAGCAATCAACAGAGAAACGGTGGAAAACATTTGGCATCAGCAGCCTGCGTCCCGTCCAAGCCATCACTGTGCGGTCAAAAAACGCGGATCTGTCCCTCCCGGACCGATCGGTACTGTCAGCAAGCCCCTGCACTTGGGACACCGACCTTCGTAAACGTAGCGATGGTGGATTCGATAGATCCGCCCGTATGTTTTGCAACATTTGAAATGGATACCGAGAAAAGCTCTCAGATTTTCCTGATCTGCATCAGGCGGTTGAACATCGCACTGGTAACTTTTCCGAGGATAATCATCCCTCGACGGTCCCGCATTACCTGCGGCTGAATCTTCATCGCCGGGGTCGCTGCTGCCATCAAAACTTGGTTGATTCACAAGCCGATGTCACTGAAAGGCGATGAAGGAGTAGGGGGATAAAACGTTCACAAGCCTGAGAGACGTGGTCTGTTCCACATCCAATGTCATCAATGCTCGGAAACGCCGATATACCACTTTCCCCCCGTACCAAGGCAAGCCGATTTCCACGTTACCTTGCTCGACAGGCCTGAACTCAACATTTTGCCGCCGTTTTTCGCTGGAACCCAATGCTGAATCAGACTGCCCTTTGGGGGAGTTCCTGTGACGTTGGATAAGATTGAGAAATAAATCCCATTCTGGCCCCACGAGATTTGGCCGCCGTTGCGGCAGGAAGCAAAGCCACGCTGCGCCGCAATCAGGGGACCTGGGTTTCCCTTCTCCGGCGGCACCACCACTCCCAACCGATCTTGTTCACGCGGTAACGTCGGCTTGGGACTGGGAATAGAAACGAGGATCAACTCCACAAAGTTGGGGCGAGTTGCCAACAAGGCCAACTGATCACCCAACGGCGCCCAAGCAATCCCGTCTCCCAAAGTTGTGTACCGATGCCCCTCCCTTACCAACAACACCTTCGAACCACCCGCAACGGTGTCGTACAGAACGATCCCGTTGTCACGCAGGAATGCGATGGATTTTCCATCCGGTGACCAACGCGGCGAGGTTCCCTTGCCAATGGACCTTCCACCACGACCGTCAGCCGTCATCACCCAAATCTGTTTTCCCTCAGCACCTTCAGCAACGGTACGTGCACAAACGAATTGAGTGCCATCGGGTGACCACGATGGTTGCCGACCGCTGCACAATTCGCTAACCACATCACCAGCCAGATTAGCAAGCACAATCTGGGTACCAACCGAAGAGTCTTTTGACGTTCGGTGGAATAGCATCCGGGAGCCATCCGGTGACAGGTCTGGCAAGCCTAGCACTGGAAAGTCTGAGTCCTGATAGACCACTCGAAGAGTTTCGCCATCAACACTGTTCAGACGTATGGCATTCGGCTTGGCTTCTAGAAACTCGAACTCCGCTGTTGAAAGTCGCTGATCGCCATCCCGATCCAATCGATGAAAATAGAAACGCCGCTGCAATTGAAACAGATCAGTGGAGTGAAAAATAAATTCATCATACGACAGAGTTCCGTCACGATTGAGATCAGTGGGACGCTTGAACCACGGGTAATTGAAATTAGCAAGCATCGACAACCGAAACTCTTGCAGCGTCAACTTCTGGTCCCTGTCACGATCAAACGCCTGGATCGTCGAAGATAGTAAATGCTTACGCTCTGCGTCGCTGGCCTTCGTCAATTCATTCAAATCAAGGGAACCGCTGAGATTCGAATCGGCAGCACGAAACCACTCAACAGTATCAAAGAAATTCTCAGCAACGCGAAAAGCGCGGAACTCGGAAAACGTAATTCGGTCATCTTTTTGTACGTCCAAGCGATAAAATTCTTCATCCGAACGCTGCCCCCATCCACTGCTGACAAACTCCTCCTTCGTGACGACTCCATCATTATTGGCATCGGCCAGCAGGAACCGATCGAGTCGCAAAACTCTCCCGGTCGGCTCACGGATTTCATTTCCCTGATCCCACAAAACACCCAATTGGTACTTCAAGAAGTTGCGAGCATCCAACCGATTCATACGGCCATCACCGTTCGAATCTGCCTGGCGTAAAATTCTTCCGGTGACAAACTTTTTGCCTTCGGGTGAAATAGAACCGATGAAGTTGGCGACAAAGGTATGTGAATTCACATACTCGTTGGGCCGCATATTCCACTGCTCATAGGATTCATCCAAAGCGGCGACGGCTTCTTCGAGCAGATCGTCAAATGGATCGGGAATACTTCCCCGTATCCATGTTTCACTGAGTCCCGAAACAGCTTCGAATTCAGACCGTGTCAGAACGCGATCATGATCGAAGTCATAAATACCAAAGTCACGCGTCAGTTCCTCAGGGTTCTCTCGGAGCAGCACAAACTCATCCAGAGTCAGTCGCTCATTCTGATCCCCATCCAACCGATCAAATTCAGCACGTATTCGCAGAATCGAAGTTGCAAGTTCAGCAGACTCGTCGCCTGATACCTGATGGCGCGCCGCCACGAAGGCGAGCAACAGCAGCAACCAGAAAGAACGTGGTGACAACAAGCGGCAGATACCAGTTTGAGGAATAGGAGGACCTGTTAAAAGATAGTTGTTCTTCACCAAGACGACAACGCAAACGCAGCCTCCAATCTGATCATGCCATCAAATTGTCCGCAACACTCACATGGCTATACACGATTCCGTCGTTTTCCGACGACGTCTCGGCCGTGTCCCAGTCAGAAACTGTGTTTGAAAAGCGTAAATTCATGAAAGTTGCCGGATTCGGAGCAGCCAGGGGCAATTACTCGCAGCGGCGATCACAACTGCAGATGCTTCATGCAGTCGGAACGCCATCCTTCCTTCGATGGCGTTGGCTCAATGGTCGAATGGCAACCACCATGACTGCAAACGTCATCGCATAGAGCCAATGTGAGCCCAGCAGAGCCACTGCACCACACCAACCAATAAGCACCAATTTCCCGACCTGACTGGTTCTCGGCAGCCACGCCAGAAGGAAGCCGATTGGCAAAGCAATAACCATCCAATGCGTCAGCATTTCATGCACCGGCGTCCTGACCAACCACGAGGTCGAAATGGTCCAATTGATGGTGCGATCCTGCACGGGGGCTGCCAGAGCGTAGGCCCCCAGCCCATTGAACCAGACCCGTCCTCCAAGCATCGTCACCCAGGTCGCCAACCCGATCACTGTGATTTGCGTGGCAAGCAAGCGTTCTGCAAATCCTGCGGTCCAGTGCCGAGCCAACGAACCCCTGATTTTTTCCGCTGCGTTAACACGTTTCGCAACCAGAACTTCCCAAGTTCTGCCTGATGGTGCAATCGCGGCTGCAAACAACCCGAGACTCAATAGTGTTTCAGCCAGTCCCGAAAGCAGCATTGTGCGGTTCGCCCACCCCACCAGCAGAAACCAAAGCAAAAAACTTGCGACTCGCCCACCGCGACCGCAGAACACGGCGAGCGAGGTCGTGATGGCTGCCACAAGATACAGGTGATACACCCAAGACGAGTCGGTCAAGAACAGTGGCGAGATGATCCAGCGGCCAGCCCCTTCCAAACCTCCCGTCCTAAGAAACTCGGAAACCCGATCTACGGAAAGCGGCCCACCATTGACGTACCAAAATGACGTATCCGTCCATGCACTCACAAAATAAATCAGCGAAATCAGTGACAACAAACCACGGATTAAGGAAACCGGGGCAACCTCCTGCGCAGAAAACCAAAACCAGTCCCAACTGCCTTCCTGCTGATCGTTCGAAGCATCGGAATTTTTGACCGCATCCTTCATCGCCCGCCCTCATGCAAACCCAGAGAGACGGCTTCACCAGAACGCAAATCGGTAAGCTGCCGATCAGCTTTCGAAGACAAAACGCCAGCCTCAAGCGAAACAAGAAGTCCATTGTCGAAGGCAGGAAAAGATCGCGAGACTGAGAGTCGTGGCTGCGCAGACAATCGCGACTCTTTCAATTGAACCAGCCAAACGGAATCACCCGAACGCAAGACGCGAGCCAGATAGGGAACCGTGATCTCAGTATTGATATCGTTCAAATCCGTTGGATAGCGAACGATCCTGACAGCGGTGATTTCGGGATCCTTGACAACCACTGGCAGCAGCAAGTCAGCAACCATGCTTGGCTGGTCATTTTCAGCCAACATGGCAGCCGTCGCCAACCATCTTGCAACGCGATCTGACACAGCCAATCCAGGCATGGACGCAAAACGCTGTGCTTCCCCAGGCCCAACCGCTCGCCAATCAACCAATTCAGATTGATCGAGTCCAGAAACAGGTTGCTTCGTGACCTCGATCCGATGAGGCTGATCATCCGAATCACCGTGGGTCAGATATACAGGTCGGTCATCAGCAGAGAAGTGCATGGGCCGAAGATAGGGATGAAAAAGGTCGGATAGCCTTTGATGAATGGACGAGGGTTCAACCACCGCAGTGAACGAGACGCCAATTGCCACCAAGTGAAATGGCACCCAAATCGAAAGCCAGGTTTTCACGTTCGTCGAAGGTTCAGTACTAGCCGAACCACCCAATCCGGTGCCTGCACGCTCAACCTCAGCCGGGCGATCAGACTGATCGCTCGGTTCTGGATCACGGACATTCTGTTTCGTTTTCGTTCGTCGCCGGCTCATAGCACCTCGTACAGCAAAACTGCAGGATAGTTAAGCGATCTGGTCCTTGCGCCAAACGTACAAGAAAGAAGCCTGAATCCAAGCAAAGAATGGGGGAAAATCGGAGAGGGCCGGCGAAAACAGAGGCAGACACTCCAAGGCACGCGATAGATGATCTGGCCGATCCCACCCACAGGACAGAACCAGAACACGGTAAGCAGTCGGATTCACCGCAAACTGACAGTAAAGGCCTCGGAATGCAGCGTGATACCGGCTCAACGACACGGCGAACGCCTAGCGGGCGGCACCCAGCATCCTCAACAACTGCCACGCCTGGCTCTCACTGCTCCTGACTCTCACTGCTGTTGGCCGAAATACTGCCGAGCGATGCGAATTACTGCCCGCGAACAAATTTGATGATAGCTCTCCAACGACCTTGGCTGATACCTGCTGGCCGATTGCCTCCCCAACCAACCACTAGTTCGGCCATCTCAAACGTAATATCTGCACTATTCATTCTACGTAACCCGTGCGTTTAGACCTGTGCAAGAATTTGCATCCGACTGAAAAGTTCGTCCCGAGCGTCCGGGAACGCTTCCGAGGTGGTCTCAAACCACCCGCAAAGGGCATACCATTCGAAAAACACGACACTTTTTGCGATTTCCAATTCAGACCCTGCAGCATTTACCACCAATAGGGGAGCTCACGGTACTTATTACAGCCACGCCAACCCTGAACACCGAGAGTCTATCCCTGCCGCCGAGTACACTGACTGCCGGTTCATGACAGTTTCCAGCTTGAGCATTTTCGTAAACCTCCCCAACTGACTTTGCCGGCCCTACATCGCTTAAATCTCTCCAGATCAAGCCAGTGATGAGAGCACTCAGTCATCCAGCTAAGCGTGCATTTGCGAGTCATCCACGAACGGTCTCGATCGAGGATTCGCGATGCCGGCTGGCACTAGACGGATTGAGGGAAGCAGACAGACTTTGCAGCCTCTGCATCGCTGTCGCCAAGCGAATCCTTGCTTGGAAAATCCGCGTTCAAATCGGTTTGTGGAAACGCGAGAACCGAGAAATTGCTTCGCGCAGGCGGAATTCAATCCGTTTAATGCTGACAGACCAGCCTTTGCTGGTGCGATTTGGCTGACCGTGCATGGACCGAGTCTCTGGACTGCCAACGCACGAAGGCTAATCACTGAAACAAAGTCGTTACGACCCATCACCGGTCGCCCGATCCGTTTCGGGCACGGATTGCAAGAGTCAGTCTAAGTAGCTAAAACACTGGTCAAACACGGTGGCTGTAGCTCAGTTGGTTAGAGCATCGGATTGTGATTCCGAGGGTCGTGGGTTCAAGTCCCATTAGCCACCCTTTGACGCAACGTCAAACACATTGTTTTTTCTCGGTCAGAACGCCTTCTGGCGTTCCCTGCTTAGTCAGTGCGACTCACGCTCTTATTCGTTTCGGCGTTCAGACCACTAAGCTGGTCCGAATTCGGTAATCCCCCGATCGAACACTTCGACGCAATGCCCATCTGGGTCATAGAACCAGACTTGGTTGCAGCCATCGGGTCGTAAATGAGGGCCTCCTTGAATTCGGACGCCAGATTCAATCAGGAAATCGTGAGCAGCATGGGCATCATCAACTTCAAAGGCAAAATGATGAGTCAGCCCAGCGTTAACCTGATCAGGATCCAATCCCCCGCCGGGCAGAGAACATCCAGGTTTGTTTTCAATCAGGTGGATCTGAGTATTCCCGCTCTGAAACCAATACCCAGCAAATCCAAAATTGGGCCGAGTGATTTCTTCCATTCCTAGCAGGTCGCAATAGAACACTCGGCTTCGCTCGAGATTGTTCACAACGATAGTGACATGATCAATCGCTTTCACTTTGATTCGTGGGTTATTCATAAGAACTCAGTTCATAAAAGAAGAGGGTCGAAAAAACTATCCGCCAGTGACAGGGCAGCCGAAAGCAAACGTTTAACCGCTAAAAAAAGGAGCACTCCGATGAGAAACGCCGTTTGTGGTTCCAAGCGTTGTGGGCTCGCATCCCGTCAGCCACCCTTTCCGGTTGGACAAAGATAAATGGTTCGCACTCGGCTTGACGACGAGCCACAGCTTCGCCTTTGTTAACTAATGTTCTGCCACCCATGGTACAATCATTACTCGAAAACCTGGACGGCAACTTACGATTGCCAACCTAACATGGACAATGTGGGTTCATCCAAACTGAGAGCAGACTCAAGGTTCCGACCTGCAAGCCATGCTATTGCTCACCGCCCGCGTCAGGTCTTTTAATCCAGCGTCAGGTCTTTTAATCCAGCGTCAGGTCTTTTAATCCCGCGTCAGGTCTTTTAATCCAGCGTGGGCTGTGCGTTCGCGATCAATGAGTTGAGGCGCAACAGTCGTTTGTCGCTCTCGCGCTGGTTGTCATGACTGACACGGGGCAGGAAGGTGCTCTCAAGTTGGCTCAATTCTGGCACGAATACTGGGCTAATGCACAGCCAACATTCGTTCCAATGCAATCAGGCTCCACTTGCCAGTTTCTGCGTCAACGTTGATTTCATTGACAACCGAACCATCACGAAGATTCTCAAGCGTCCAACAGAGGTGCGGCAGATCGATTCGATACATCGTCGCACACATACAAACCACCGGACTCAGAAAATGGATTTCCTGTTCAGGATGCTCAGCCTTCAACCGGTTGACCAGATGCAATTCGGTGCCGATCGCCCACTTCGTCCCAGCTGGACTGTTTTGCACTGTGTCGATGATCTTTCCCGTACTGCCTGAAACATCGGCCAGATCATTGACCGACCGCGGACACTCCGGATGGACCAAGATTTTGATACCGGGGTGCTGCGTGCGAAGACTCTCAACATGTTCGGGACGGAACATCTGATGGACACTGCAATGCCCCTTCCACAAAATGACGCGACTGGCCTGGATCGCTTCCTCTGTGTTACCTCCAAGATCGAGAGCATAAGGATCCCAGACTGGCATCTCGGACTCTTCGATCTCCATCTCCAAGGCAGTGTTTCGGCCGAGATGCTGATCAGGAAAGAAGAACACTCGCTGACCTCGTTCGAATGCCCACTCAATGACGGCTTTCGCATTGCTGCTGGTGCAGACAATACCGCCATGACGTCCGCAAAACGCTTTCAAACTTGCTGCACTGTTGATATAGGTGACAGGGATCACCTGTTCTGTATCAATCACTTCTGACATATCCGCCCAAGCAGCTTCGACCTGCGCGATCGCAGCCATATCGGCCATGCTGCATCCCGCCGCCAGATCAGGCAATAAGACGGTCACCCGTCGCCCATCGCGTTGCTGCACTTTGTCGGGATGATTGGCCAGAATGTCTGCGGTTTCTGCCATGAAGTGCACACCACAAAACACAATTGTCTTGCAGGCTTTGCTTTCCGCTGCCATTTGGCTCAGCTTGTAGCTGTCGCCTCGCAAATCAGAATGCTCGATCACCTCATCCTGCTGATAGTGATGCCCCAGAATCAGCAGCGAATCACCCAACAGTTCGCGTGTGGCAGCAATCCGCTGGTTGAGTTCACCCGGTTCCAACGTCTTGTACAACGCCAATTCATGAACAGCCGACGGATTCTCACTCAAGGTGACTAGATTATCAGTGGTCAACGGATTCGGCCCCAAATAACGCAGCTTGCAAAAACAAAATAACAGTAGGGCGATCGACAATCACGCCGGCTTCCAATCAATCATAAGTATACCGTTTTCCAAGTTCATGACAGGTCACTGTTTTCAGCCTTCCTATGAATCTCAAGCTGCTCCGACCGTAGCAGAGTAAGCTGCCAAGGTATTTGGCTGAGCCGATTTCTCGCATTTGCCGAATCAACTGCAAAAACCCGAATGTCACCTACGGGCAAATCCAACAGGCTAAAACTGTCAGCATTCCTCCACTCCCGTTCGCTCCGCCAATCAACCGATTTTCCGACGGCTTGGAAACGAAACCGATCACCAGCCGGCAGTTTTTTGCGATCTCGTGGTTGCCCGTAAATCACTGGCTGGCACCCCCATCGCTTGACCGCATCCAAACGCACCGCAATCCCAAAGGGCTCGTAATCCCAACGTTGCAAATGAGACCGAAAACACCTTCGTCCCAGCAGTTCCAAAAGAGGAACTGCCGACCAGCAGACAACGGGATCCTTCACCGAACTGACAACGGCAGATGCCAAGAGTGTTCCAGACCGAAGAATTCGGCACAGCGTATCAAGTGGGCTTCGCTGGGAAATCTGTCCATTGCCCAGCAATATTGAATCCTGGTACTGACGTTTTGTTTCCCCCGGCCACGGTCCTGAACAAGTTCGCGTGCAATGAACCAGCCAAGTATTCCGCTCTTCCAACCACGAATGCTCTGGCGATGCCCCCCCCCGAACTGAAGCCAAAGCAACATCTTCAGATCCAGGATCACGTTTTGGGCGCAACAGCAAACCCCGCGATGAAAAAGACGTGTTTGCCACAGGTACGGAAGACTGACTCGCAGACTGATTTCGAGGCTCGTACAAATCAGCGGCGGAAAGGAACCAGCCAATCGCACCACGCTGAACCAAGCGTGACCCGGCACAAGCTGGACGCGACGTGATTGCAACACGAGTTGCCGCCGTTCCTAATCGTTCGATTCGCTCGACCAGACACTTTTCGATCTGACCGCCGCGCCGCACATACATCGCATCAACGCGATCCGCCATGGTAATGGCAATCCAATCCCGCGTCACAGTCTCGGCAAGCAGGCAGCGAACAAGGATATCAGACTTGTTGCTTGATGCCGCTTGCTCAACCCCAATGGTCAGCAGGGGCGTTCCAGTCAATTCCGACGCACGACTGGCCCAAGGTTCAATCGCTGAATCCGATGCAACCAACAGTACTGAACGACGGTGATGAGCCTGCCAGACACCTCGCATCAACTGTTTGCCAACTTCAGCGTGCATCCTGGGGTCGTGCCCCAGGCGACTACAAACAAGCGTCGTAAAAGATCTTGCGGCAGTCACAATCGCAGCCGCTGTACCAGAACACAATTGGATCGAAAATCCAGCGGCACGCGGCCTCGTTGGCTTGGTACTGTCACCGCTGGCAGAATCGAGACCAGAGTCTGCCACGCGTTTCCCGAACGCTGAATTCGCGCGTCGCCCTGACTCTAAATTTCCACACCAACGGCGTAGGTCTTGATCGATGCTGTTCATGATGCCCCAGTCACAACAATCCCCTCAAATCTAAACGTCAGCTTAGACCATCAGAAAGAGGCGGGTTGCTTAACAAACACCCTCGCAGTGACAATGTTCACAAGGCGTTTGCTTGCAATGCAATATTTGTACCCCACCCGACTTCCCATTTTGTTAGGTATGCCTGTGCTTGGTCCCAAACGGTCGATTCGTTACGCCTGGTCAGCCTCAGTAGCCCTGACGCTTCTGCTACATAGCAGCCCTTCAGCAAAAACAGTAGCTGAGGAAACGACGGTGATTGCCCAACCAGCAGCCAAGGCTGACCTCATCGTCCCGGTATGGCCCGATGCTACCCCTGCCTGGAATGCCCCTCAGAAACCAGAAGTCGATACCACGGGCGACGACTCCAATAAGATCGCCAACCAGCGTCTGATTCGTCTCACCAATGTTGCAACACCCGAACTGCATGTGTTCCACCCCACAGGGCCATCAACAGAGACAGCTGTTCTGATTGCCCCCGGCGGCGGATACACGATTCTTGCGTGGGACCTCGAGGGGACCGAAATCGCAACCTGGCTGCAATCACTGGGCATCACAGCGATTGTGGTCAAGTACCGCGTACCCACACGTAGCGAGGAAAAGAACTGGTTACCCGCAGTGCAGGATCTACAACGCAGCATCAGTTTGCTGCGTAGCAACGGGGTTCCCGGAGTCTCCGCCGCGCAGGTGGGTGTGCTTGGATTCTCAGCAGGCGGAAATGCGTCTGCTCGTGTAGCGACTGCTGCCAAGCGAATGTACGAGCCAACAGACAACCACGACAAATCCGAGTGCATACCGGACTTTGCTGTACTGGTGTATCCCGCCTGGCTGGTGAAGAATGGGGCAGAATTAATCGAAGGCATTTCCATCCACCCCAAGACCCCCCCCATGTTCTTTGCTCATGCGGCAAATGACCCGATAACCTGCATGAGTAGCGTGACGCTGTTTGGTGCTTTGCAGGAACAAAAGGTAGCGTCTGAACTCCATGTATTCTCATCCGGTGGACATGGTTTCGGTGGTCGGAAAACAGAAAGTCCGACAGATGCCTGGAAGACGCTGTGCGAGCAATGGCTGCGATCCCAGAATTGGGTAAAGCATTGAACGAATCTGACCTCTCGATGAACCCTGAGGCCGCGACGGCAGTATCCGCTGCGGATACAAACAGCGTCACAGCGCCGGATGAGAACGGTGAACCGCCACTGCTGGCCGGTCAGGAATGGGCCAATGCCCTGACCCATGGCATCGCAGCCGTGGGCAGCTTGGTGCTCGGCTTTTACCTGATCAGATCAGCCATGCCCCAAGGCACCGGTCTGGCAATTGCCTGCGGTGGTTACACCGCCGCCGTATTCGGCACCTTCGCATGTTCAACCCTGTCCCACGTAGTGAGACGCCAGCCTCTGTTGAATCAGACGCGAGCATGGGATCAGGCGATGATCTACACGATGATCTCGGGGACGTATACCCCGATTGCCTACGTCTACGCATCGGATGCCACTCGCACACCCCTGCTGTGGGCCATTTGGATCGCCGCGGTCGTCGGCTTCCTGCACAAGGTAGCGTGGAAACACCGAGTGAATTCGAGCGGCACGATTTCCTATCTGCTGCTGGGCTGGCTTCCCGCCATTCCACTGGCACAGCACGTTCCAACCGAACTGGTATTTTCGATGTTCGCCGGCGGAATCGTGTACACCATTGGCCTTGGATTTTTGATCAACGACAAGAATGTCAAATACTTTCATGCTTGCTGGCACCTTACCGTGATGGCGGCAGCCGGTTGCCACTATCTGGGCATCCTTTGGTACGTCGTGGGTACTCCCTGACACTCGGCCAGCCGACTCTCACCGACGACAAATGCAACTCGCAGCCCAGTGATCCATTAGGCCTATGCTAGTCTGCAGCGCGGGCTACTCTGCAGGGCCGGTGCTGACGACGACCTGACTGGCACGAACGACGCGGTCATGCATCTGGAATCCGGTGAGCGCGACATGAGCCACCATGCCGGCTTCCTGCTCGCTGGGCATCTGAGAAATCGCCTCATGGAAGTTAGGATCAAACAGCTCACCTTCGGCTGGAATCTGACGCACCGAATGTTTTACCAGGAAGTCATCCAGCTGCTTCACCACCATCGCAACGCCTTCCTGCAAACCCAAGGAACCAGCAGAATTATTGGCGGCTTCCACGGCACGCAGCAGGTTGTCACGAACCTCAAGGACATCGGCCACCAGCGGCATGGCAGCATACTTGATCTGATCTTCGTAATCGCGACGCATCCGCTTTCGGAAGTTCTCGGCTTCTGCCTGCGCCACGAGCGCACGATTATCCGCCTTCTCAGCGGTCTCGCGCAATCGGTCCATCTCCTCGTCGCGGGTTTCCAGGACCTGATCGACGACTTCCTCGTGTGTGGAGTCATCACCCATGGGCGTTTCAGCGGACTCAGAGCCATGTGCAGGTCCTGTCGAATTCACTGATTCCGAATCGTCCATCTCATCCATTTCTTCTCTCATGTCTTCGCTCATGAATCTTTTAACTCGGAATCGGGTTCAAAAAAGTTCCTCAGATTCGCGAGGAAGGATTTCCGATGTGGCAGCACTGCCTCCTGTTCCAGTACGGCAAGCTCTCGCAGCAACCGCTCCTGTTCACCATTCAGTTTCTTTGGCACTTCAATAAAAACCTGCACCAGCAAATCACCAATCCTGCCGGCACGTGGATCGACGACGCCCATTCCTCTGAGGGTAAAGACATCGCC
>Ga0315334_10001713_pt1 | contig 13604 bp, 9 predicted proteins | sample M150034915metaG_FD_205555 | JGI IMG/M metagenome (GOLD analysis project Ga0315334, IMG submission 205555) | Ammonia-oxidizing marine archaeal communities from Monterey Bay, California, United States - M1 500m 34915 | ecosystem: Environmental > Aquatic > Marine > Intertidal zone | place: USA... | reverse complement strand
AGCTTAAATTTTATTCAGCATATACGAATACAGCGACACCCCCAGTTGAGGTCGGCAACTCTGCTAAAATAATATACAAGAAGGCCACGGCGGGCATAGACCAGTTTGAGTTCAATTTAGGCGGAGTAACATACCCACAGGTTGTATTTACAAACTCTGGATATGTTGGCATAAACAAGGGTGCCGACGCGCCATCTTACGAGCTCGATGTTGTTGGCACAACGCGCACAGACAATTTAAGATTTAGGTCGGATACAGCTACCGCAAGTAACATTCTAGATGAAGATGATATGGCTTCTGATTCTCCTACCGCCTTAGTTACGCAGCAATCAATTAAAGCGTATGTTGATACCCAACTAACCGCAGAAGATTTAGATGTCAGCGATGGCACAACAGATATCTCCATTGACCTTGATAGTGAGAAATTGATTATTGCTGGGGGTACTGGGCTGACTTCGGTCGCGGGGACTAAAACCGTTACCCTTTCCGTAAACGCTGCCCAAACAGGAATTACTTCTGTTAGAAATACTGATTTGGTTATTGGTAGAGATTTGCACAATGATATAGATTTTGCCACAGACAACACAATAATATTTAGAGTTGCTAATGCTGATGAACTTAAGATAGTCAATGGGGGTTTCGTTCCCGTTACCGACAATCATATGGACTTAGGCGCAGCGTCGTACTGCTCTGGTGGGACGGGGGCAGACCAAACCGCATGTGAAGCCGATGGCGGGACTTGGGTTCCCGCTTTAGCGTTTAAAGATTTATACCTAGATGGAACAGCCGATATAGATTCACTAGTAGCTGATACAGCCGACATAAACGGCGGAACCATAGATGGAACAACCATAGGAGCAACCACCGCAAGCACTGGGGCGTTTACTTCTGTCGATATAAACGGCGGAACCATAGATGAAACAACCATAGGAGCAACCACCGCAAGTACTGGGGCGTTTACTACCTTAAGCGCTTCAAGCACGCTAGAGGTTACAGGCATTGCTAAATTTGCTGATAAAGTTGGCATAGGCACGGGAGCAACCGCGCCATCTGCTAATCTACAAATTCATTCGGATTCACCGGGCAACGGGGCAAGGATGCTTGATGTATCCACGAATAATGGGAATATATTTTCAGTTGTTAATTACCATGATAATTACGGTCATTGTTATCTGAGAAGCACAGGGGATATGTACCTTGGAACTGATGCCGACATCGATACGGTGCGGATTGGTAGTGGAACAGTTGGCATAGGCACGGGAGCAACCGCGCCAGCAGAGAAGCTGGACATAGAGGGCGGAAATATAAGAGTTCACAACAATGGTGGCTATCTCTTATTGGAAGCGACGGGCGATACTGCTTACAACACTAAACTTGTCAACAATTACGACAATAGCAACACGTTTTATTTATCCACATACTATGGAAAAGTTTTAGAGCACCTGAACAACTCCGCTTACGGGAGCAAGCACACTTATCTGCTTGGGGATGACCAGCCTCAACTTTCCCTAAGAACTAACAGCGATGATAGGGTGTTCATCGATGAAAATGGAAATGTTGGCATAGGCACGGGGCCAAGCATTGATACCATCCTTCACGTCCAAGCCGCATCGCCAGTATTAAAAGTAGAAGCTACTGGAACTAATTCTCATAGTGTTCTTAATCTAAATCCGCTTGGCACTGGCACCGCTAAAATACAATTTGCTGGGTCAGACATGATCGCCATTGACTCGTCTAATTATGTTAAAATAGTTAATGGAGAACTTTTCTTGGGAACGAGTGGGTTATATGACGCGAACGGAGACGCTACTTCGAGTAACTCTCTTCCAGAGACAGGAACAGACAATGTATTTCACCACCTCTTGATGTTAGAAGATGAAACTGGGCGGCTGAAGAGAACGGACACTGTTGCTCAGGTTGTTGTCGAAGACCCGAAAGACCATAATCCAAGCAACACTGGTGGAGAAGAGCAGGTAAGGGCGACGGCTTCAGCAATTGTCAGGTCAGACGGCAAGATAATTGGTATACGGGTTATAAAGGGCGGCTCTGGTTACGGAAACAGCACAAGCAACAGGCCGTGGGTCAAAATACGGGGCGGAGGAGGAGCGGGCGCAACGGCGTTTATATCCTCAGACAGCACAGCAATGGATGGTCGGACGGTAGTGTCTATCACGGTCAATGCCCAAGGTTCTGGATATCACTCTGTCGGAATGATAAAGCCCGAGGCCGCGCTGGAAATAGCAGACATTCTGGAGACAAATAAAGGAAACTGGGAATCTACTGGCGCTGCTACCATTACTTCGTCGCTTACGCTGCCTTATGGTGTTGGCTATACCGAAGCGCCCATACTTACGATAGGTGATAATTGGGCCGCTAGTACCACGTACGCAGTGGGTGATCTTATCGCCGCAGCCAATGGCATTCTTTATAAGGTAACGACTGCTGGCGGCACCCCGACAAGCGGCTTAACCGCGCCAGCAGGAATCGTTAAGGGTGATGATGAGGCAGACGCTGATTCAAATAGTACCCTTAGATATACGTGCATGGGTCCACGAGCAACAGCCGTTGCCATTATTCAAGACGGTAAAGTTACCCAGCTCGCTATTGTTCAATGTGGCGATGGATATGACGCGAGCAATCCGCCTACCGTTACTGTTGACGACTCAAACTCAGGCTGTACCACTTGCCTAGGTCAAACTGTTTCCGTTACGGTGGGTTACAACATGACTTGCGGATTCAACATGGATTTAGACGACAATTTCCTAGACGCAAACAAGGAAATTATAATTGGTCGAGGAACTAAAATACCGCAGTTGAGAGTGAGCACCAAGGGTCTTATCGTGGGGTTTGCCGAGAAGGATAATATCGGCGGCGGCGCTGGCGGCGCTGGGGCTGGAGTGGATATAATCAATGTTTATACTCATGACAATCTTTATCTTGATAATCAAAAAATTGCGTTTGGACCATCGTATAACGATACTTACCAATTAAACACATCTACGTCAACTTTACATCTTTACGCAGCCGTAGACGACTTTGCCGAAGAGATCGTAGACACCTCAAGGGCATCAATAGAATTTACTAGTGGTGGAATACTAGACCCAGAAACGACAACATCATTCCAAGCGCAAGGCTATCTCCACATAGGCACAAGTCAATCGCTTTTGGGGAGTATAAAAACAGTAATTAGCGTAACTCACGGCAGTAATAAAATAACTCTAAGCGCCAACCACAATATTGATACAGGCGAATCAGTTTACCTAAGCGGGGTAACTTTACCAGCGGGAATAACGAGCGAGCAGGTTTATTTCGCTCGTGTTTCTGGAAGCGATATCTATCTACACACCACTAGGGCAGGCGCGCTGAATAACACGGGCATCGTAACTATAACCTCAGCAGGAAGTGGCTTTAGGTTTTATTCATTAATTGACGCTGTCGTAACCAAGAGTAGCGGCGATGGGTATACGTTAGCCCCAACAATAAAAATAACCAAACCAAAATGGAGACCCATAGAATGGACATCAACCCAACCTATTGTTGATGGTCATAGATGGAAGAAGGATGACTTTGCTTCTTGGGATCACGGAAGCCTAGACATAAGGGCTTATAAGTGTAAAGCGAATACCTCCAGCCAAGCTAACCCAGAAGCCAATACTACTGATTGGGAATTTTCCCACTATGTCACGTTCCAAACTTACGGAAGAGTAGCCACGGCTGTCGCAGAGCTTGGCACGGCAAGTGGTGAGACCGATAAGGTCGCTTATATAAGCGTCACCGATATCGGGGACGGTTACTACCCAGACGATAGAGTCGCTCTATTGGGAACCAAGGGAGACATTGTAAGTAGGTCTGGCGTTCCAATTGCAACCATGGCTTCCGCCCTTAGGAGTGAAAAGTATGAGGACCTGCATTATAGAGCTGACGATATAATTTCAACCGCAGACAACGGCACCAGCCCAGGATTTACTTTAGCTGGTAATACCCTTAAGCTGAAGATCGCTGACGATGAAGATTCTCAAGACCTTTCAAGTATTATACCTGATACGGTCACAACAATAGATTCAGGCGATCTGGATGACCTCGACCACTTCCTCACGTTTGTCGATAATAATAATAGCGCATCAGCTTCGGAGCTTTTGTATACTAACGCAGGTATAAAATTTAATCCGAAAACAGACAAGCTGACATTGGGCGACGCAAGCATGGGAAGCCTGACTATCGACGGAAGTCTTACCGTTAAGACTGATACTGATAGCAGTCTTAGTATTACTGATGGTGGAAGTAATTATATTAACTTGTTTGCTGCTGCTGGTGACGTGCTTCAGCTTGGCGGCAATAATACTTGGGGGCTTAAGGTCGGTTTGGGAACGAATGGGTATGACGCTCAATTTAGAAACAAATTAGACGTTGACGGCACGCTTAATGTCGATGGCGAAACGACGCTCGGCGGGGCGCTGGACCTTAACAGTACAGCGGACATATCTGACACGCTCACCTTAAGCAAGGCGGCGGGGACAGGCCTAAGCGTAACCAAGGACGCAACGATTGGGGGCAGCTTGGATGTAGGGGGCTTAATTGAGGTTGGGCCCGATGCTTCTGCTGGCGGCATATTCTTACAGCAAGATTATTCTGGTGATGACATAATTAATTCCTTCAGCTCTCAATACAGCGAGGCTACGCTAGTCCTTGGTTACGGGGCTAGAGGCGGAGAGAACTCAACAGAGGGCGGTGGTAAGTTCTGGTCTACGTTTGATAACTTTGCTGGGCATAGGAGCGCTTTGTCCATGAAGGGTGATCAGCTTAAATTTTCAGCCACGCCCGCCGCAATTGCCATTACGAGTCATGATGTTGATGACGAGCTGACCACTATGGCTGACGTCTTTACGGTAAGTAATTCTGGTGATGGTGTGTTCGAGGGTACGTTAGGCGTAACTGGGGACGCGACGCTTGGTGGTAAGTTGGATGCGGCTGGGGACGCGACGCTTGGTGGTAAGTTGGATGCGGCTGGGGACGCGACGCTTGGTGGTACGTTAGGCGTGGCTGGAGACGCGACGTTATCTGGCAAGCTTTATATCGAGAGTAGCAACTCAACAATTAGCGCGCCCACCGCTGGCGATTATATCAGCTTCTCTACGACAAGCACCGCTGTTGGCAATGCGAGTAAGTATTTGCAGGCGGGCGTTTACGGTGGCGGGTACATGCATTTTAATACTGATGAAGCTAAGTATTATTTTAACAAGCCTGTTTATGTTAATGGCGATTTGTATAAATACGGCTCGAACAACACCAGCAAGAGGGTGTTGACTACCGAGGATTATGGGGGTGACTCAGATACCGTTGACGGTTATCACGCCACTGGGCTTTTAGAGCTATTTAAAAAATCAACGGCGACCAACCTAACCAATTCAATAGAATTAAAAATAGGCGGCACCACCAAGTACGTTGACATAGGTGCCTTTTCCATCGGCACCGCAGAGAAAGCAGACAAGATAGACATTAACAGCGCGTCAGCCAACGCAGCCTATCGATTAACCATGGTTGATGCTGCGGGCACTAGTTACGAACAATTATATACAGACAATGACAGCTTAACGTTCAACCCAAGCTCCAATCAATTGTCGATAGGAAAATTGTCAGCAAGCAACATATCTTGCAACTTGGATGTGCCGACCTACAGCCATACTTGCGTAGGGCTAGTGGGATACACGAAGTCTGGAACTATCGCCGATAAGTCAACATTCCGTGAGATCGACAAGTCTCATATGAGGGGTTTCTTGGGTTACGGTTCTGCGGCTGACCTTAACGCGACGGTCGCTAGCAGCGTTTGGCAAATCACAGTCTTAAACGCAAGCAACGCAGCGTCAGCTACCAAAGCAGCGAACTTGACGGGTGGGTCAAAAGGAAACCTACTTTATCAAAACGCCGTAAATGACACGGCGTTCTTGGCGGGTAACACCACCTCTACTAGAAAATTCTTAATGAGCAAGAGTGCCAGCGCCACGGCAGTGGGTCTAAGCTATGATGATTTAGAGAGCGCAGACATTCCAGATAATGGTGCCAATACGACTGGCAAAGCGAGCACTGCTGGGGTAGCTGACTCCATAACCAACCAAGCTAATTCCGCCACAACCACTTGCGGGACCGCCGCCACCGCAAGTCAAATTGTTCAGCGTGACGCCAGCAAACACATTAATGTAGGAATAGTCAAGACGACGCATGGCATTACCATGACGGCTGCGAACACCAGCACTTCAAACTTAAGTGAACTTAAGTTGAAAGGTGATTTGCACGCGGATGTCATTTATCCCTATACGGACCCAGGCAATAACGTATACAACCCGAAAGGCGGGCAGCTCGGTGACCATGTCTACAACAGGAGACCTTACGTCCCAGGGTCCCAAGTGGGCCACCTTACCGAAGGTGCTTACGAGTTCGTCAGAGGTAGAACTGTTCACTATCAATACGCCAAAGATAATTCTGATGAACGCATCAAAAACGAAATAGAGAGCATGAATCTTGGTTTGGACTTTATAGAAAAACTAAGACCCGTTACCTTTAAATTTACGAACACCGATTCTCCGAGAAAGCATTACGGCATCATAGCTCAAGAACTAAAGCAAGCCTTAGAGGAGGCTGGAGAAACAGATCAAGGCATCATTTCGATAGACGGGTATCATGATATGCCTGAAGACAAAAGAGAAGATGGGTTGATGTCCGTAGGACCAAACGAGGTTATGTGGGTAATGGTAAAAGCGGTGCAGGAGTTGAGCGAGAAGGTAAAACAGTTAGAGAAAAAACTTGAAGAAAAGTAAAATAATACTTGCTAAAAGAAGAATATATTGCTAATATGATAAATATGAGTGAAGAAAATCAAGAACCAGTGGTGGAGGAAGCCCAGGAACAAGAGGTCGCCCCTCAGGAAATGAACACAGAGCAGTGCTTCAATTTGCTCGTTAATTTAGCTAGGCAATCCAAGCTCAACTATGATGAACACGCCTTGGTGGACAGAGCAGTCAAAAAGCTGGCTGAAAAGTTGAGCGTTTAAATAAACATAAATATCCATAATTACTAAAGGAGCGCCTTGGGCGCTCTTTTTTTGTGTAAATTTATCTATGAGCGTGATCGAAAAACTTACAAATTGGCTCAGCAGAAAATCATTCTGGATAGGCTATTCAGTTATCCTTGTTACAGTAATAGGATTAACTTACGGCTTTTCTCAATCGCTGAAGGAAAACCTCCAGTTGAAAAAAGAAAATATCATATTGCTGAACGAAAATGAAAAATTACAAGAAGAAATGCGGCTTTCTTGGGAGGCTCTTGCTGTCGCTCGGCAAGGGATAAGGGCGGCGATTGAGGAGGTCGATCACGCAATGGTCTACATAAACAAGATAAATGAATTTCTCACCGAGCAGCAAAAAATCATTGAGGCCCAGAAAAAGATAATCCGCACCCTAATCGAAGAGAATAATTCGCTTAAAAGGGCGCTTAGTACATAATAAAATTTATAATTTTGCTTAATTACAAAGTAAAATAAGTGTAGAAAATACTAGGCTTTATGGACAAACTCGATTACGAACTATATTTAAAAACAAGCAAAAAGCGCGATGAAATAGAAATCGACGCCACCAAGCCCGATTGTCCAAAAAGCATAAACCAAGACGATGCAATAACTTATTCAGTGGGTATCATCGGGGCCCTAGAGGAAAAGATACAAAAGCATAATTCTTCGCACAAAAAGAAAGTGACCATGCGTCAATTAAAAGAGGTTTTCTGCATCGCTTCAAGAGACGCGGTTCCAGATGAAGAGCGGGGTAAATGGGCGCTGGGTCGCGTAAATATGTTTTTGAGGATGGTGCAGGGGAAGCTGGATAGGCTTTCCGACGATGGTGTAAAAAGTTTCAAAAGAATTCCCTATAATAAATTCGTAGAAATAACAATGAACTGGACCCCCTCAGAAGAGGATTTAAGCTTAGCCGAAGAAGTTATAGAAAAACACAATCTCAAATATTCTTTTAGTTCGGTGGACGAGCTATATATAAAGTATCAGCCAACGCATTATTTAGATAAATACATCTAGGTACATTATAATAAACTGTTATGAAAAAACTGTTGTTACCCACGGTCGTGGCTTTCGCGTTAGCCTTAAGCATTCAAGCTGAAGAAATCATCCCCAAAAAGAAATCTAACGCAGAGCACTTGCAAAACGTGTCTGTTACGATTAGGGCAGAAGGCTCGTTTTCGGTCGGTGAAGGTTCGGGAGTAATATTTACTAGGAAAGACAAAGACGGAAATTTAGTCAATCTAGTTTGGACCGCCGCTCATGTAGTGGACAATCTTCGCTCAGAAAGAAAAATCCTAGTCAACGGTATGCCGAAAACCTTGGTAGAGTTTAAAGACCCCATCATCATTAAGGAGATTAGGCAAAACGGAAGAACGGTTGGTCGGCTTCAAATGGACGCGGAAGTATTGAAGTACAGCGACGCAAGAGATGGGCACGACTTAGCTCTGCTTAGAATTAGAAAGCTAAACTTTGTTACGGATTCTGTTATCTTCTATTTAGAGGAGGAAATCCCAGGTCTAGGCACGGACCTACTCCACGTAGGTTCTCTCCTAGGCCAAATGGGAGCAAATTCCATGACCGATGGCATTTACTCTCAGCACGGAAGATTAATTAAAAGTTTAAACAAGTACGTTTTTGATCAGACAACTTGTACGGCTTTTCCGGGCTCTAGCGGTGGTGGCGTTTATTTAAAGTCGGATGCTCGTTACGTGGGCATGCTTGTTCGAGGGGCGGGAGAAGGGTTTAACCTTATCGTCCCAGTTCGCCGCATGAAAGGATATTGCGAAAAACATAAAATCATGTGGGCCTTAGATAAAGCTGTCCCCATGCCCCCGACAGACGAACTTACGAAGCTCCCCATAGAGCACGAACCAAAGAAAAGTAAAAAAGACGAAAACGAGACCGAGGAGACGAAAAGCATTAAGAAAAAGTTTCCTTTTATGATCCGCTGGATTACTCGCCTTAGTGACGGTACGCCCTACTTTTTAAAATCAGGACTGACCGCAGAAACAAGGGAAAAGCACTGACTTCGGTGCCTCGCCTTCGCTCCCTGATTTGTTAAATAAAAGGAAATCAAGGATATTTTCTCGTGTAAGAGATAATAGGAGTTTTGCGAATTATGAACGACAAAGATAATGATATCAAAGACATGGACTTGCATCACGACGATATGCACCTCGAGGAGGAGCATGATGTCTTAGAAGAAAGTCACGTCGAAGAACCCCATGATGACGTTAAAGAAATCGTGGAAAACCACAACCTTAACGATAGGGGCAGAGGCGGAGTGTCTCGCTAAGAGGATTTAAATAATGCCCGCATTTGGTGACTACAAACATACTGGCTGGCCCGCACCATGCAGGGTCGCTACTGATACGTCAGGTAGTGCTGGCGTTATTGTTCTTGCGCCTTCCACAACAGGGGAAAAGCTTGTTTTACTTGGCGTTTCTGCTAGCGGAGGAACCACCTTAAAGGCTGGAACCACATCTGGTGGAAATCCAGTGTTGGTTGTGGGGGCTGCGGGAGGATTTTCTTTTGCTGGCGGTATTGAACTGCCAGTGAACACGGCCCTCTACAATGACAGTACGAGCGCTATAACAATTTGGTATTACGTTGAAAAAGCATAATGAAATATACAACTATTTTCAGCTCAACCGTAAGACCTCTAGTTCCTGAAGAAAGAGATAAATACTTAGCCATGGCAAGCCTTGTTGACGTCGGAGAATTTATCCCCGATATCGATACGGAAGCTAATATTGATATATTACCCATCGCTTTTAACGCTTGCGTTGTAAATAGGGTGAATAAAAATGGCGATGTAATCGACTCTTCCGTGGCGACAGAGGTGGTTGACAATTTTATAAATAAACCAATTAATATTGAGCATAACAGGGAACAAGTAGTAGGAACTATTTTAACTGCTGGCTTTAGCGAGTTTGGCACTGATCGCTCCCTGTCCGAAGAGCAAGCCAAGGAAATGACGGGGCCTTACAATATCACCCTTGGTGGGATTGTGTGGAAAATCGTCAACTCTAGCCTTGCCGACATGATTGAAAGCTCAAACGACCCCACTGATGAAAATTATCAAAAAATTTCAGCTAGTTGGGAATTAGGATTTTCTGGATATAACCTAGTAGCCTTAGAAGGCACGGATAAAAACATCGAAAACGGTAGAGTTATCGAAGACCCAAGCGAAATCGAAGAATTTTCGAAAAATTTGAAAAGTTTCGGTGGAAGTGGTAAGATTGATGATAACACTTACGTTTATAGAAAGGTGTTTGAAGACGTCCTTCCATTGGGGATAGGTTTGACAGAAACACCCGCAGCGGATGTTGTGGGGGTAGCAGTAAAAAAAGACGAAGCAACTAACAGGGTTCAGGCTGACGAACAAAATTTCGAAAAAGCCGAAAATCTAGAAATAACTTCTCTTTCTGAAGATAACAATGTAAAATTACACAAAGTAGTAGCTATGAAAATAACAAGCTTAAAAGACATTAGCGACGAGTCGTTGAAAACATTAGAAGCTTCAACCGTCCATGAATTTATTCAGGAGGAGTTAAGAAAAGCTTCAGAAGACTATTCGGCCAAACAAAAGGAAGGTTCCGAAGCCCTTGAGGCAAAAGAGGAACAGAACAAGGTTCTATCCGAAGAGCAAGAAGCTCTTAAGGTAGAGCTTAATACGGTCAGCGAAAACCTTAAAAAGTTGGAAGCTGAGAACAAAGAGCGTCAAGCGCAAGAGTGTTTCAACGAGAGAATGGCTTCTCTAGATGAAACTTACGAACTTACTGACGAGCACCGCAAGGTGATCGCCAACGAGATCAAAGAACTTGACGACGAAAATTTTGAGAAGTATTCCGAGAAAATGAAAGTTTTCTTGCCCCTCAAGCCTGAGGAAGTGGCTGAAGCCACCGAGACAGAAGAGGTTGTTACCAAAGAAGCTGTAGCTTCCGAGGAAGAAGAGCCTCAAAAAGAAGAGGTCGTAGACGAAGCGATTGATAACGCGAATGTGGAAGAGGACGCTATTGCGAACACCACTGAAGCTCAAGAAGCAACCGTTTATGAGAAATACAAAAACGCTTTTAGTATCGACGGGTTCGATATTAAGTAAATTAAATTAAAAAGAAAAATAAATTATGGCAACATATCTACATGCATTCAGACAGTATGACGAGAACGACGTAATTAACTTATTCTCCAGCGAGTCCGTTATGGACGCTGGAACCCTTGTAAAGCTTGATACCACTAGTGGTAAAACTTTTGTTGGGGACGGAGAAGTTGATCATGTTAGTCTTGGTTCTGATACTGGTAACAGCTACGGCAACGTAGTTTCAACATCGTTTGACGTTAAGTCACGAATCGTAAAGGCTGGAGCAACCGACGCCCTATTGGGTGTTACGCTCATGGCTATCGCATCCACCGATGAGAACGGCGAAAAGCTGCTCTATAACCCCCGCAAGGCCGCTGAAATGGGCGTTGTGATCCCAGGTCAGGCAGTTCCTGTCATGACTCGCGGCATTATCCTTTATAAGGATGGCGCTAGCGCGTTGACGTGGGCTCCGGGAGCCGTAGTGTACGCTGGTGCTTCTGGCACGGGTCTTCTTAGCGCAACTAATACTAACTCTAGAGTAGGTATCGCTCTTGGCACAGGTGCTGCCGCTGGATGGGTACTGCTCAAGGTCGAACTCTAAAACAAGGGATTAAAATATTATGAAATTAAAATTAAAAAATACCCCTGAACAAGTAGAGCTCATCAAAGCCATGGGCTCTAGGGACAACATCGTTGCTGCCGAAGCTTCTCAAGCTTTTGCTGCATTTATCGGCCCTGTAGTACGTCAGGTTCTTTCTCAAGCTGGTTCTTCTGGATTGATCTTCTCCGATTTGGAGTTTGATGAAGACGATAGCCCAAGCTTACCGTTGGACCTCTGGTACGACGAGAACGAGGGCACTATCACCGTTTGGTCACAATCTGTTGGTGGCGGCTTGCCGACCTCAGAGATTAGTGGCATGAATGAGCTCAAAGTAGCTACGTATCGTTTGGACAGCGCTGTTAGCTGGCTCAAGAGATACTCTCGCAGAGCTCGTCTTGACATCGTAAGCAAAGGCTTAGAGCGCATGTCTCAAGAGGTTCTCCTGAAGCAGGAGCGCAATGCTTGGGCGGTTATTCTTAAGGCTCTTGCTGACGCAACTACAAACAGCCTGTCTCACGTCATGAAGTCTGGTGTTGACAATAAGTTCTTCCCAGCCGACTTGAGCGGATTGATGACCCTGATTAAGAGAATTAACACCTCTTTCGCAAGCGGTACTCCCGCTGATTGGGATAGCAGAGGTCTTACTGACATGTTCGTTAGCCCCGAGGTTATGGAACAAATCAGAGGCTTCGCTTTTGAGCCCGTGAGTCAAACTCACAGCACATCAACTGGCGTTAACGACTTGGGTCTTCCCGAGGGCGTTCGCGACAATATTTGGAGAGCTGCTGGTATGACCGAAATGTATGGTGTGGTTCTTCACGAGCTCCTAGAGCTTGGCGCTGGCAAAAAGTACAACACGCTGTTTAACAGCATGGTGACTGCTTCCAGTGTAACCATTCCGGGTCACAACAGTAACGTGTGGCAGTCCTCTGACGAGATTCTCGTTGGTGTTGACTTGTCCAGAGATGCGTTTGTTCGCCCTCTGGCTCGCCATGCTGACGGCGGAGGCACATTTAGTGTGTTCCCCGATGATCAGTTCGTTGCTCGTTCCGACAAGCAAGGTTTCTACGGCTTCCTCGAGGAAGGTAGAGTCTGCATTGACGCTAGAGCGATTGTTGGTATCTCCATCTAATTGGGTTATTGACTACAAAATCTTCCCTCATCCGAAAGGATGGGGGATTTTTTTTGTATTTATGTGTAAAAACTAATGATAATAATCGAGGAAAAAGGTCTCATGGCGACAGGACATAACCCATATCAAACACCTATTAAACTTCCAGATGACGCATACATAATTAATGCGAGCATGGAGGACTCTGCGGAGTCTCTAAACCCCTATGTCTATATAGACAAAATGGGGGGAATACACGCCAACGCATTTTTTGATGCGAACGACGACTTCAGTCTAGAAAAAGATGTAGACGGGAGACTACAGTACGTAAACAAAGAGAACACAAACACAAAGGCGATAAGCGTCCTCACTTCGGACAAGAGCTATCAATACTCTGGCGTGATTCAGAAACTCGTTGCTGGGTATATAACCGATTTTAGAAGCTCGCCCGAAGATTATTCGGAAAAAACCAGAGATAAATATGTTTATTTAAGTAAATTTACGAAAGATAGAGTCGAAAAGAATGAGGGCACTAATTCGGTTTTTCACTTTCATTTTACTGGAAGCGGCGGAGAATATAGGGCTACCCCCAAAATAGCAAGCACTTGGTTTAAGCCTTGCAACATTGATCTAAAAATTAGCCCTCAAGCTGTTCAGTCTATTCGGGATTTAATTGTAATAAAGTCTGGAGAATTTCATTATTTTCCAGTGACGCCTTCAACTAACCTTGTTGATTTGGTTCAATATT
>Ga0315334_10001711_pt1 | contig 13615 bp, 1 predicted proteins | sample M150034915metaG_FD_205555 | JGI IMG/M metagenome (GOLD analysis project Ga0315334, IMG submission 205555) | Ammonia-oxidizing marine archaeal communities from Monterey Bay, California, United States - M1 500m 34915 | ecosystem: Environmental > Aquatic > Marine > Intertidal zone | place: USA... | reverse complement strand
ACGGCCAACACCACAAAAGAAGTTATTTTCGATCTTTGGAATGGCAAGGAACGAATTCAAGCTACTGCCGTCGACGCAATTGATACCACTGGTGTGAAAACTGCGAACGTTGATAGTGCGTTTTCATTTACTATTCCAACTAGCGCAGGGGGTGAAGGTGGGGCGACGACGATTCGTCTGTCCGCCGCGCAATCCACCAATCCCCCAGTGGCAGGTGGAGGAAGTTCGATCGGCATTGGTTTTTCCGACAAGACCGATGCCCAGATCGCCGCGCTTATTATTAATGCCATTAATGCAGTTGCCACTACGAATATCGTCTTTGCAGTGTCCAATAATGGCATGGCCGGTTACGATTCTGGTATTACGGCAGCACAAGGTTCAAGTGATACCCAAATCACACTTACGCTGCATGATCCCGGCACTGACGGTAATCTTACTACTGCGTTAGCCAGTACGCTCGGCACAGATATAGTTGATGTTGCAGATTTTACCGGGGGCGCCGACGACAATCACGGGCGCCTATCACTAGCAATGAATTCATCCAACGATGGAGGGGCTGTCTTTATGGCCACTCTTTTGTCTGGATCTGACGGAGTAACAGAACAATCGATAGGTAACTCCATTACTGTTGCAGATTCAGCATGGCATCATTATGCTTTCTCCTTTAAAAATGCTTCCGCAGGTATCACCACCAAGGTATTCGTGGACGGAGACCTGAATCAGGAGACCTCCTTAGGGTCTACGGGCCTCCAGGAGGTCACAGGCGCTCTCCAGGCTACCATTGGATCACTTGCCACCACACTCGGCGGCGCCGCTCAATATGCTGGTAAACTCTCTGCTTCCATGGATGAATTTAGATACTGGAAGACAGAACGTAGTGATCGAAACATTGGACGTTTTTGGTTTACTCAAGTGGGCGGGGGTGTCAATGACGATCCAATGCCGTTTAAAGCCACAACTAAAAAGGCCAACATTGATTTAGGAGTTTATTACAAGTTCAACGAAGGCATTACTGGTGTCACTGCGACAGACTCGACCCTTTTGGATTATTCCGGACGCGTCACAAACGGAGCCTGGACAGGATATGGCACGAGTTCTCGTAACACGGGCTCAGCTATAATTTCTTCTAGCGCAGCCATCAAAGAATTTCAAGATCCTATCATTTATCCTTTCCATCCTGAGGTGGTGGCTCTTCGCTCTGGCCTAATCCAATCGGGCTCCGATCATGACGCGGGCAATACTGCCATGATGTATGGGACTATTCCCGCCTGGATTACGGAGGACGATGTAGAGTCGGGTGGCCACCTTTCTAACATAACTCAGATTATGTCCAGCTATTTTGACACCCTTCATCTGCAAGTTGAATCGTTAAATAAACTTAAAGATATTGATTACTTAAGTGGTTCCAATAAGGCAACTGTATATGGAGAGCGTCTTTTAACTTCACAGGGTCTCATTGCTCCGGAGCTTTTTGTTGATGCCACGGTCCTAGAAAAACTTGCTGATCGCAGCGAGGACCGTGTTTTTGATAAGTCTTTGACAGAACTTAAGAATCTGATTTATAAGAATATCTACAATAATTTAAATTATATTTACAAATCTAAGGGTACAGAAAAAGCCTTTAGAAATCTCATCCGATCTTTTGGTGTTGATGACGATCTTATAAAGATCAACATGTATGCCAACAATGTTGAGTTTGATTTTACTACAAACCGTAAAAATCAGATTTTGGCCAAGAAGTATGTTAATTTTAATACCACTAGTAATAGTGATGCAACGGTTTTCCAGCTTCGGGATCCAGGCGACACCACCAATACGACGGGCTTTATATCGTCCAGTACCAATCTTACAGGAGGTTATGCGGTTACGTTACAAGCCGAAGTGCTGTTTCCCGAAAAGTTTAGCCGCAGCGATGATTGGTATACAGACACTAACGTTGTTTCGGCATCTCTTTTTGGTATTCATTCTACTACTACACAGCCCACAGATACTCCCGACTCTGAAGACGCCCAAAGCGATACTACGGTTCCCACCGACAATGCGACCAATTTTCAAGTATATGCAGTCCGAGATGTTTTAGACTCCTCGAACGTTCAGTTTATCTTAACTGGCTCGGACGGCGGCTATGTGCCCCGACTTACGAGTTCTTTGTATTTAGATGTCTATAATAATTCTAAGTGGAATTTGGCGGTTAAGATTAGTCCCACACGTTATCCTTGGGTAGCACAAGTAGCCAATTCAAGTGATGGTGGGTACGCAATAGAATTTGAGGGAGTTGAAGTCGATGCTGGTATCATTCTTAATCAATTTAAGGTAACCGGTTCTATTGACGGCTCTACTGCTGGGCTGCCAGCATTTATGAGTGGCTCCCGTCGCGTCTTTGTGGGAGCCAATAAAACGAATGTTACCGGCGCCACTGTTTATCGTAGCGACGTTAAGGTTGGATCTTGTCGTTTTTGGTTGGATAAGCTTAGCACCGAGACTCTTGAATCGCATGCTTTCGATCCCACAAACTATGGACGCACTGATTCAGGAATGTATCCCTTTCCGTTCCAGTCTTCGGGGAGCTATGGCGACCTTACCGCCATGGATACTCTCCTTTTAAATTGGGACTTTTGTCAAAATACTGGGTCCAATGCTAGCGGCGAGTTTCGGGTCGCGGATCTTTCTTCCGGCTCAGCAACCAAGGCCGCAGCCGAGAATGGGTGGCTTGGCAACCTTCTTTACTATCAGCACAGCGGCAAAGGCTCTGATTTTGAGACGAGCACAAGCACCGTTACCGATAAAGACTATATTGTTGCATCAAAGCAGAATTTGCCAGAGTCCTTAGAGTCTTCGGACATGATCACCGTTCTGTCTCAGCAGGACGAAGTTGAGTTTACCAGAGATTCTCGACCTCAAAATTATTTCTTGGCATTTGAAAAGAGCATGCAGCAGGGCATCTCCGAAGAGATGATAAATTATTTTGCATCTTTGAGCGAACTGAGTACTCTTGTTGGTGCGCCTGTTAATCTTTATCGTACTCAGTATAAGGGCTTAAGTTTCCTGAGACAGCAGTTCTTTGCAAGTGTTTCTAATAGTGAAGTTGATTTTGAAAAGTTTATTGAGTACTATAAATGGATTGACAATGCATTAAGTTTGCTGCTGGCACAAATCGCTCCTGTATCGCTAGACTTCGATCCCAATATTCGCACTTTAATTGAAAGTCACATTCTCGAAAGAAGCAAGTATCAGAATAAATTTCCTTTCTTGGCCAAGTCAGAACCTGATATATCCGGAACGATTGGAACGATTGCATCGCCGATAACAGTCAACTCTATTATCAATGACGCTCAGGGCACTGGCATCGAATCAGCACAGGCGCCTACGAAGCGAGTCACTGGGATGCCTAATATCTCGGTGCTTAATAATTGGAAATATGATCATGCGCCACCACCTACAGCGTCTTGGACCCTGGGCGCACGGCCGCAGCAGGGCTCCGGTTCTCACGCTTGGTGGCAGAATCGTGCCGAAGTCGGCGGCCTTTCCCGGCTTCAGATTTTAAATGCTACCGGGGGGATGCCTTCTGGCGCCTTGGCCGATCGTCAGGTCCTTCTCAATGCCATCAAGGCCTCCAACAGCCGCACCCTTAACCGCCCCTATAAATTCAGCGGCGGAGGCTCTGTGGTCCTTGGAGGCGTCGCACAGCACATCAATAAGCGCAAAGACTTTGTGTATGATGCGACAAGCCCAGCCGGCCCAGTGGTGGGAACTTCTAGTGTTCCACAAAATATTATGGTGGCTGTCTCTGGAGATGTTGAGCAACTTGTTGATACGAGTGATATTTATTTCCCATCTCAGAAGAATCGACTTGGGTTTGGCATAAATCCCACCATTAACATTGGCAATACTTCGTCTGTTCAGTTTTATGCAGACTATCCTATTGTTGGCGACGGCGCGATCCTGGCTCCCTTTAGTTTGTACAGTTCTTCGATCAATGACGAGCTAGCAACAGAGATGAGTGCGTTTACGGGCAGCACTATTATTACGAACATGCACGCGGATTTGGTTTCAAATCAGACTGACGTTCCAATGCAGGGCCCGTTTACAGAGAAGTTTGTGGGTGGCCGCCAACATCGCCATATCAGACTTAATGAATCCAGTTCAAAGAATCCTGCTTTTAATGGTCTAGACGCACGAGAGGACCGCCCCGAAGGTTACCGTGTTATAATGGGCTATGAGTTGACGGGAGCCACAGGGACGACTAGTCCGTGGAAATCTGCTCCCGGTCGATTGCAGGTAGTTGGGCCTCAGTATCCTGAATTAGACACAGCTGCTGGAATATCTAATCTTTCTGACCGCCCCAAAGCAAACCTGGCACGACCAGAATATGCCAAGCGCCCCGTAAACATCAAGAACATTCTCATGACCACGGCGTCATTGAGTCAGTCTATGTCCGGCACAGTCGATCATAATAGAATCGGGAATTACTCCAAGACCTACGAAGTCATTCAAACTGCTGGCCGCTCACAAAACGATCCCTTCTTTCAAGATCAATCGTTCCCGTTTGCACTGCATCCCGAGACCCTTGCAACAAGAGGCCGATTCCCGCTTGAGAATCCACGACATGGAGCCGCCCTCTTTGATGATGCCTATTCCACCAGTACCAACGTGAGGTTCTACCAAGAGGACGGCTCAACGACCGACATTGCTCTTCTGAATAGTTTAATCGGGGGTGCCGGCAACGCCACAGTCCCCCATTCACTATCTCTGTGGGTGTATCCACGCCCCGACGGCTACGATGACTCCATCTTCTTCGCACACGGCGGCACCCGATATATCCGTATGTACAATACCAAAACGGTTCCTTATCTGTTTTACTCCGCGGGCGGCGGCGCGCTGGCGTACTCCTTGGCCGGCTATATGCCTCCCAATCGATGGCACCATATAATGATCGTCGTTGCCGGCGGTTCTGATTTCGGGGGTGATCTGGACCTCACTTGGTATATTAATGGTGTCGATCGGACCGGTACGAGTGCCACCGGGTCTCCAGTCGCACTTACCGCCATTCCATACCTCGGTACTTACACCAACCTCGGTCTAGACTGGCAGGGCAGCATGTGTGACTTCGCCATATGGGACGAGCCTCTTTCCCAACCTGAGGCCTGGAAGTTATATAATGGAGGAAGGCGCTCCGATTTGGAATCTACAAGCCTCGCTAGTAAGCTAGCGCTGTGGGCCCCCATGGGCCAAACAGGATGGAACCGCGCCGACGCATATGATAACTCAGGATCTGCCGGGGTGGTCAGCGCGGGTAGCCGAATTGGCTACTTTACGGGTGGTAAATATGCGGTAACAACTTCCGGAAAGCGCGCATTTTGGGTTGATAACGCTGGCAACGTAACTATGACCACCTCGTCCATGGATTTCGTCGGTGGCAGAACTCAAGTCCTCAGTGGCAACCTAGATTACGCCATTCCTGCGCGCACAGGTTCTGACTCAAATCAAGTTGTTCTTGTCAATCGGTTTAATGCCCCGGGCGGCTGGGATGTTTCATCTCAGGGTTATATGGACCCGGCTCATGAAGAGTTCTCTGTTTATAATGCACTGCCTTTCCGCAATCGCCACGTTATTAATTATGGAGTTTCCGGAAGTGCAAGCGCACCCCCCTCCGGTTCGACAATTATTGTAAATGACCAGATCGATCGGCCCAGAGGGTTGAATCAGCGCTGGACCCTCCATAGTGGCAAGTTCGGCCGCGATGCAGCCTTTGGAGAGGTTACCCTGGCTCAGGCACAAGTCGATGCAGATGCAACGAACGCCGTTACGGCGATCCCATCATTTCAGAAGATCCAGCGCAACACCAAAACAAAGCTGATTATTACAGGGAGTATGCTTGCTGGCGCCGGAGTGGATGCCAATCAACAGAATCTGTCCACCGACCAACCCCTTACCACTGGATCATCTTATGATAATGCGTTTGTGCAGCACGCTGTACCGCGGTCTGATCGAAACTATATGTGGGTGACATCGTCCCTTAAAGAGCGGTATGCTTTTTATGGGTATGACCAGGAAGTTCTTTCCAGCCCGGGCGCCGTTGCATATTATAGAGCGAACTCGGTTACGTTTGATGGAACAAATGATTACGTTAATATTGGCAGCCCGGGCCTGTGGGATCCGTTAATTGGAGGCAAGACCAAATCAGGTGTTCCACCAGAATGGAATATTGCGAAACCATTCAGTGTTAGTGTTTGGGTTAACGTAGCGTCGGGATTTGATTCCCATGGTCATTTATTCTCTTTTGGTCAGGGTGATCGTCGTGCGTATATTAGCTCCGACGGCGCGCCCCACACGGCCGGCGAGGTTACGTATAATATTGATGGTCCCACCTCAGACGGATATGTTAGGTCCTCAGCCGGCGCAATTACGTTTGGGCAATGGCATCATATAGTATTGACATATGATGGCACCGATCCGGAAGGTTCTGCCGCCGCAACACATGATGCTATGAAAATCTACATCGATGGAGTTCACGCCAACGACCCGGACAATACGACGCAAGCGCTGGATGGCGTCAATCCTATTGCCGGCGCGGACTGCTCTTTCGGGCGCAGGATGAGTGGTACTGCTTATTACATCCAAGCCAATATGTGTGATATGGCTGTGTGGAATAAAACATTGAGTGTGGCTAATGTTCGTGCCATCTACAACGAAGGGCTCCGAGTTAATCTTTTGTCTACGAGAACGACGACGACGATGCCGGTCCCTAATTTGTTGGCTTGGTGGACTTTGGGAGCTAATCCCAACGACAACCTTTATGCTCTTTATAACCAAACGACGTTACCGTCGGGGGCCTTTGATGGTACTCCGGTTAACTTTCCGGCCAACTTCATCAGTTCTGAATCTCCTCCCTATCGAGCGCCCCTCTTCGGCGAGCGCCGCGGCGGCACCACCCGCGTCCCGGAGCTTTCCTTAGCAATTCAAACGGGGCCCTCTGGAACTTCGGGATCTGCTTTTGTAGGAGGCCCCGATACAAACTCTGTATATCCTTTCGGAACAGGAAGTCTACTTCCGCAGTATTACGCACCACCGTATACAGTACCTACTACGAGCGGGAATATTAACTTTGTGGGAATGGCTTATGATGAGAATGCAATACGGTATGTGGATCTGCCGACGCATACTTTAGAGCCGCCTTTGTTCATATCCAACAAAAATTCATATTTATTTTCTGGTTCTGGTTATGGTAGTGACATCGACCCGGGCCCGGAAGGGCCTCGTACTTGGAATAGTCTTTACGTGGCCGGCGACGGTACCACTTGGCAGCCGATTGGAGGAGGCGGCACGTACGTCAACGATAGCCTCAACTCGGGTTCTGAAAACGCTGCTTTTTCAGTTGCCTGGTGGATGTACATTCCGTCTGACGCGTCAAATGGCTCGCCACTGTGGTACGATAATTTTAATATGCAGCCATGGCAATTTTCGAAGCGCGAGAACGCCGGCGGCGGCGCGGGCACGTCGAGAAGGTACCTCGCGGTCTTTCCAAAGAGCACCAAAGATTTATGGGCCATTACTTTCGGTATGAAGGGCAGTTCGAATTCGTACATGGAGACCGGCTATGTTATTCCCCACTCTACATGGGTCCATTGTGTAACAACTTTTAATGGCACGAGTAGTTTTGAGTGGACCTCAGCAGAGCAGGCCGCCCCCACCATTCAGTGTGTTTATATAAATGGAGTTAATCAGGCTATAGCGAACGGGGGCGACATTGACGATTTAAGCGCCTCCTACGGGCTGGATGGGCCTTTTATTATAGGGAACAATAATACGGCGCAGACCGGCGGCAACTCCCTCGGCGGCCGCGGCTGCAGGCCCTTTAATGGATATCTAGATGAATTGCAGATTTATAAGAAGCAGCTGACGCCCATAGAAGTCAAAGATCTCTTTGATCGCCGCGGCGTTAATATGATGGGCTTCACCGCCAAAGAGGACCTACTATCATGGTATCGGTTTGGGTCTACGGAGGGGGACACCCTGTTAAGAATAAAAGACTATATGGGGAGAGCCGATGCTATTCAAGTGTTCAGTACAGGAAATGCGGACCCCACTGTCAACGGCGCGCCCGAGAAGTCTGTGCAAAAGACCAATTTTACTCCTGCTAGTGGAAACTTAACGAATTGGGATGCTACAGCCAGAACAATCCCTGGTACCGGTAGCTATTGGAGTAACACCTTCATTAATCTCCATCAAACTAATTTAAATCTTAATGGTCCTTACGGACATCCCTCCTGGAAACAGATTCGCACCGGAGAACATCCGGTGGCACGAAAACTGAGAGAAACCAACCGAATTTCGGTTATGGATCCTCCCCCTATGGTGGCTGAATATATTTCGGGAGCAGCCGACCCCATCAATATGGTTCGAGGGAAATCTTCTAATACTTTTGTTGATTTTATAGAACAGCCAGTGGTAAGTCGTTATAAGCCGGTACAGGTGGCATTCGAAGATAATACTGAGAACCCAGACAAAGCCAATAATGCATCCCTCAAAGTTTCTTATGGAAATAATATCTCTTATTTTAGTAACCAAGGATTGAATAATCGTCTTAACTTGGAAGTTAATACCAAGGACGAGCAGGCATATGCGGGCGTACAAGAGTTTATTGATGAATCTGAGTTAAGTGTTTATGCAGCATACGGTGAGAAGATTTTCCCCAAAGAACAGAATGCTTATCAACACAGAGTTCGAACAAGGGCTGAGTATAAAATCGACAATATATGGAATAAGCTTAGGCGTCATAGAAACTACCCCACCACAAATTCACAGGGGTACTGGGATTCGGGCTCTCAACAAGCAAAGGATCAAAATGCAAGTCAGTGGCCCCTAGACGCCCCCATGAAGTATACTCAAATTACTAATTCTTCTGGGTATATAGATGGTTCGGGGTCGGTTCTGGCTCTCGGGTGGAACCTCAGCGGATCTATTGTTTCTGGGTCGACCACTGGTTCTTCGCCTCCCGGGTTTTCCACCACCAACCTTCTTCCCGCAGCCGGCACCAAGTTCGGCAGTCTCACCTTGGGTTATATATTCGCCGGAACTGGTTCTGGCGCCGGAGAGCTCCAGAACACTTATAACCGTTTCGGTCGCATCCGGAGGGCCACGGCCGGGATGCCAGCCGGCAGTTGGGGCCTCGGTATTAGTGGAACCATCCATCCTGGCGCCTGTTACCTCATGCCTTTCCCTTCTTCTGGCCGCGCCGACGCCGGCGCAAACCGGAACAATCTTGCGGGCTTCCATCCATGGGTTGCTCCATTCCAGGCCGGTATTGATCCTTACCGACCCTACAATGAATATGCTGAGAAAATTCGTGCAATTGGAAAAGATCATTCAATTGTTCCGGAATTTAGAATTAGTGAATTGATAGATTTTTATTTAAGCGAACAAGGCGCCAACGACTTTTTGACAAAGGTGGACAACCTCTTATCTCTCACGGGTTCTGCAATTAGTTCGTCCGCAGATAGTGAATTCTATAACATTTATTCCACCACCGATTTCTTAAAGTTGTTCAAAGTTATTGATGAGGATTTGAGAGGTGACCGCGAAAGTGAAAATCCGGATGTTAACATAAAACGGCTGGGGATAACTCTGGAAGCTTCCGCCATTAAATCGTTCCTCCCTTATAAGGGTTTTTACCCAGCCGAGCGAACAGTGGCCCTGTCACAGTATTTCTCTCAGTCCATGGGGCGTTTGCAGTATGGCCCCGAGAAGATGATCCTCGGTACGAAAAGCGCCAACGCTCAGAACTGGATGGGCGGCACCGGATCGGCTGCGCAGCCCAGTTCGCACCCGCGCGGTGGAGCCAAGGCTCCTGTGGCGAGCAACGAAGAACTTTTATCCCGTATTATAATCGAGCCCTTATTCGCCCCGGGTATTTTATTCAATACCATAAAATCAGGCATTGCAGTGAGTAACTTTGTTATGCTTAATACTGCTTCGTTCCCGGCCCACATGTTTCCCCCCGAAGCCACGGCAAAAATGGCCAGTTTTATCCAAGACAAACATAAGAGTAGTATGGAGGGCGTCACCTTTATCGGAAACACAGTTACTTTAGCTGATGGGTATTATGAATATAATTTGAATACGTCCGCATCAATTATGTCCGCATCAATTAGTTCAGCTAGCCTTCCTTGCTTAAATCTTGGCACCAAGGACCGCGCCGGCGCAGTTGCTTATACCATCTGGCCTGGATGTTATGGCGCCGCACCTGGCGACCCGGCCACTCCGACTCTTGCGCAACCCGGAGGAGGCGGCGTTTGGGGCTCTACTGACCGAGCCGGTTATTATTTGCACAAGGTTCCTTTCGAAGCCATTCGAAGGCCTCAGGAGTACTTATCCTTGCGCAGCCTTTCTGCGATAGATGACGAAATCCCCGAAGAGGATACGGGCTGGATGTACGATACGGGTTTGGTGAGCTCTAGTCTGTCTAATTCGGTGGGCGGCCAGGGTGCGTTGGGTGAACGCGGCAGCGTCAACGTCGCTAGCATGCCTTCAGGCCCCAATCCTCTGCGAATAAGGTGGCCTGGGGATATGTCTTCGGCCAAATATGAATTAGCAATTGATAATTTCTTATGTGAAACGGTTAATTTCTTTACTCCCGGTCTTACCAACTATCTTTCAAAGGAGGAAGAAGAGTTCTCCCCGGTTAAAAAGAATAAGTATTATGGGATGAGGGTGAGATTGTACCGACCGCAGGAGAAAGACCCTTATAAGACCCCCGCCGGCGTACCAGCTGGCGGTCAATCCGGCAAGCATCGTACAAATTTTGGAATGTATAGCCGAGCAACTGCTTTTGGGCCCCCCATTGCAGTTTCAGCTGCGTTCGGATCGAACCCCACAATGACACACCTTACCCCTCCTTATTATAATGGCCACTCTCATGTGGATATAATTTGGAAGGCACCGTATAACGATAAGCCGGCCCTGCAAGATATAATGTCGACGGCTATTACAGAATATCGACGCGCTGTTGAAGACAATGTTGATATCGGTACGGTTGCCACTGGCAAAGGCGACAACATCAAGGCCAATAATGACATCGGTTCTACGACTGGAAGTCTTAATGATGATTTTGTTTATAACCAAATGCAGATTAGTGCCAGTGTCAATCTTTTTGAGAAGGTCCTTGTTGTTCCAGAGGGGACGAATACCCAAAAAGTTAGGTGGCTGATACAGTCCAAGTTCGAAACGCCAGTTTTGAATTTTATTGACACTCCATCAATTCCTCATCCTACTGGCTCTCAGGGTGTTGTTGATGAATCTCACATTGGCAGCACAGTTGCAGGTGGAGGGAAAGGCGGCGGATCCGCTATTGATGTTACCTCTTCTTACGCGCCATTCCAGATTCGCGGAATGTGGCATCAGTATGGAGCGATCCCCACTGGCTCAGAGGGAATATTCTTGAGTGTTGAAGATTTGCCACATAAGCATTCGTCTTCTTATTATCAAGGAGCAATTGAAGTTGAATCTTTGAGGAAGGTTGTGGGATTTGGTTTATCTGAGAATAAGCGCATTGGTAGACTTGCAAAGTCTAAGATTATTAGGGAAGCTATTATGGTAGTGCCCTTCACGATAGTTGACAACGAAAGAAGGTTTGAGACCCTTCCGAGAAGCACCCGCTTTGCCCGGGCCCAGTATTTCGCCGATAAAGCTAACGCGAATCTACAAGCACAACCTGATAGGGGTTTATACAAGTGGCGCAGCTTCTATTGGGAAGCCATGGCCCACCGGTATAATAGACAAACAAAATTGCTTACGCGATACATACTTCCTCCAACATTCGATTATCTTAAAAACCCAACCCAGCGTCCTATCTTTTTTGATGCGTTTGAATTTGAGCATACTTTATCCCAAAAAGATTTACAAAATATTTGGCAGAACCTGCCGCCCGAGAGTAACAGTAAATTAGAAAAAGACGTAAGCTCACTTCAAATAAGTGAATACTTTACTAATCGCCTTTTTGGCGGCGGCTGGGGTCGCGACGTGCAATGGATGATATTTAAAGTCAAGCAGAGAAGTGCAATGGACTATGATATTTTTACTAAACAGGGACTTACCCGAGAGCTGCCAATCGTTGAACCGAGCCTAAATACACCCTACTCTTTCAACTGGCCCTACGATTATTTCTCCCTAGTGGAACTAATTAAAATTAATGAAACGGTTAAGTATGTGTCCAAGGATATTGAGGTTCGGGATCTCACTGAGCCTGCGCCGGCCCCTCTTTTAGGCGCCCCCGTAGGTGACGACGACCCCTCCACCGCAGCGGTAGGCACTTATAGTGAAGGAGAAGCGGCCCAAATAATGAACGCAATTGCGATTGGTGAAGGCTCCAACAACTAATGGAATTTTTTAATAAAAAAGAAGAAGTCCTAGATGTTCAACTTACTGAGTATGGGAAGTATCTTTTATCTCAAGGCCGCATGAAGCCGGTATTTTATGCGTTTTATGACGACGAAATTTTATATGACATCTCCGCCAGTGGGGACGTAAGCGAAATACAGAAGAATGCCGATAGGCGAATTCGTTATGAAACCCCAAATCTTAAGCCTCAGACGAATACCACCGGAGTTGAAACTCGTGTCCGGCAGTTTCAAAAGGCTGTAGAAACAAATATAAATAAAAAGGCACTCTCGGTTAATTCTATCGACTTTGCCGATGCTTATGAAAACGTTCCTCATTTTAGCCAGAAGTTTTTTGTGGCCACCGACCCAATTGGATCCAGCGATCTAAAATCTCAGTATGCGCCGGCGTGGGATATAACCTGCGTGCACGGTGAAATAACATCAAGTACAGATTATTATACTGTTAATCTTACAAGCAGCGCCGCAGGCTTGAATAACGGGGTGATAAAAGAAATACCGCAAATTAATATTACCATGGATTACAAGTTATTCTATACTCGCGCAACTGAGAGTACGACTGAGTATACAATATTAGCTCCCGTAAATGCCCGCGGAATTAACATAGCAGTTCAAAACAGTTATATTCTTCTCGACATTCAGGAACACAATACTAATGATGATAAAGAAAATTATTATTGTGAAGTGTATTTGTCGGGAAGCGATGAGGGCCTACAGCAGCTTTGTTTTGGTGGTGCCCCCTCCTTGGACGACCCGGGCGACACACCCTGGCCGGGAATGGGCCCCGTTCCCGGAACCGGCCCGGGCCCCCATCGATCGACAACCGACACAGGAGATGACACCCCGACGACCGGCGACAGCAGCACCGGTACTGGCGGCGGCGGCGGTCCTGGCGGCGGCGGCCCACCACCATTCTGGCCGTTTCCAAACTGCGAAGACTTCGACGTTGTTTGTTACTGGCTCGACGTCGGCCCCGGGCTCGGTGAGGACATCCCGAGCATAAGGGGCGATGACCTTCCGGGCCTCACCGGCGAAGAGAAGATCAAGCGCAAGGAGCGGCTTGACCTCTCAGTTAATATATACGAAGATGGCCGCGTCGGTCCGGACGAAGATGAGGAGGCTTGCGAGGACTAATGCCAAAGCCGATATCAACAGCTTTATTCAATCGTCAAGGCGGTTCTGTTGTGCCCTTTATCAAGGGCGTCGACATATTGTCCGAC
>Ga0315334_10001709_pt1 | contig 13627 bp, 9 predicted proteins | sample M150034915metaG_FD_205555 | JGI IMG/M metagenome (GOLD analysis project Ga0315334, IMG submission 205555) | Ammonia-oxidizing marine archaeal communities from Monterey Bay, California, United States - M1 500m 34915 | ecosystem: Environmental > Aquatic > Marine > Intertidal zone | place: USA... | reverse complement strand
TGTACTTCGCATTTCATCATTATAAGTGTAACCTCTCCAGTTAGATCTTGTAGCATAACGTTCACATAATTTCATAAACATCTTGGCTAAATTTGGATTAATAGCACCATGCTCTTTATTAAAATGCCCGTTTACTAATCCACCTTCCCAGTGGCTCTTGCCTATACATATTAGATCACCGGTTTCTTCATCAAAACGGTAATGTTTGAACGGAGGAAAATTACATCTAACATGATGGTCTGCTAACGTTTTTGGATTCTTTTTTCTACCAGGTTCTTCTGGAATATGGGAAAATGTCATCACACGAAATACTACTTCATGCTTTTTAATCTTTTTCCAATCAATGGCAAATTCGGCTTGTTTTACTTTTTGCCCATCTGCTATTGCGGCTGTATATGCCAATTTTGCTAGTCTATCAGTCTTATTACGTTTGGCCTCCGCTGTAGTCCTAATATTAATTCTCTCTATACTAGGTAAAATAATATCGTATTGTGAGTCAGTTTCATTATCAATATACGAACTATAACTGTTCTTACTATTATGAATCTCTTTTAAAAGATCCCTATTATTTAGATATTTTTTTCTAGCCATTTATTGACTCCTATAAATAATTATATACTCATATAATAACACATATAAATACAAAGAGCAAGAACAAAAAAGGATTTAATTATGGCATTTGAAAATACAGTCGGTGGCGGCTCCACTAAAAGAAAATTTGACCTATTCCAACAAGTCGGTAATGGTGCCGAACGAAATTATAATAAAAAGACAACTTCTATTGCTAATACTGACCATCGAGTAAGATTATCATTACCACCTGGTGGCCCTGGTAGAGATCTTTTTTATGGCCAAGCAACTGATACCGAATCTAAATTATTAAAACCATTAAAAGAATTTGGTAGATTTAAAGGTGGGGTTGTTTTTCCATTTGTACCACAAGTTATTATAAACAATACAGCCAATTACAATCCTCAAAGCCCTGCTCATAGTAATTATCCATATCAGGTGTACTCAAACTCACAAATTGGAACTATTAACTTGTTTGGACAATTTTCATCACAAACAGAAGCAGAAGCAAGGTATGTATTAGCAGTTATTATCTTTATGCGACTAGCAACAAAGAGTTTTAGAAATGACGATCCACACTCAGGTAACCCTCCAATTATACTAAGATTAACAGGACACGGTACTAACTTACTTCCAAGTGTTCCAGTAGTTATACAATCATTTGATTTAACATTACCTAATAATGTCGACTATATAACAGTTAGTGCTATCCCAGGTGAGTCGAAGTTAGTTAACCTTGGTTATGATCAAAGTCAAGTTGATAACTTCAATACAGACGATAAGAGAGGAATAGCAAATTACTTGGCTGGTCAAACTGACCGTCTGCCGACAATGACAGATATTTCTATAACAATGGTACCTGTGTATAGCAGAGAACTGTTATCAAAATATAATATAAAAGATATAGCAAACGGTAACAACTTAAAAGGATTTATATAATGGCAAATTACAAAAGCGCCAGTCCTTATTTTAATACATCACAATATAATAATGAACTAGATATTTTATCTGATAGACATATACCGCATGAAAACGACGATCAATCTTATACTATTGCAAAAGAATTTGAATACCGCCCAGACCTACTAGCATACGATCTTTACGGTGATGTTGGCTACTGGTGGGTATTTACTAACAGAAATCCTGATATAATTAAAGACCCTATATTTGATTTTAAAGCAGGAACAATAATAAAGTTATCAAAAAAAAGTTCTTTACTTAGAGCATTAGGAGTTTAAATGAGTGGAACACTAACACTAACACATCACGCTGATAATGGCGACATTACTAAAACACTTTATGCGCCAGCAGTTGGTGAGTTTGTCGACGGAAAATTTACTATAGTACAGCCAGGTGATAATATCCCATATAGTGAAATTATAAAGAACGAGGGATTAAAGGAACAGATACTTGGTAATTCACAACGTTTTCATGGCGATCCTAAACTCTATTACCTAGTTCCCAACTCTATCCCGCCGGGCGGGTTTAGTTATTTTCCTATTATTGGTGCACCGGCTGATTTTAAAGCCGCCAACGGGATAGTCAACGATTTTGTTAACGATTATCCACTGACATATGGTGACGGGGTTCCCTGGGATAGTGATGGATTTATGCCAAACGAACAACACCTGAAATCAAGAGTAGGAATAATCATTGAGGGAATTGGTGTTAATACCGAAGAAGTAGTAGAAGAAGCAAAAACCGAAGAAGTAGTAGAAGTAGTAGAAGTAATCGACGAAGTTAAAGAAGCAAAATGGCACCCGAACAAACTTCATGAATTAGCATCATATAGTGTACAGTATGACTTTTATATGATGAGGTTTGAGGATTTTAATCATATTCAAGATACATTAATAAGAGGTGGTGATAATTTGCCATCTTTAGCATTCGATTTTATAAAGAAACCTGGTAGGTTATTAATAAGTTCGGCAGGTATTCAACATGAAATGAAAAGTGGCACAAGTACTAATAATAGATATTTTACAAGAGACTATCATATTGATGATATAGAAATTATGACTATTCTCGGCCCTAATCATAAAACTGGTGGTGCGAAGCATATGACAACAGAAATGAAAGTACTAGAACCTTTTGGTGCTACATTTGTAGAAAACATAGTAAGAGCAACAGTGGATAATGGTGGTAGCGATTGGGCACAAATGCCTTATATGTTGAAAATAAGTTTTAAAGGTTGGAATGATGACGGTACTCCTAAAACTATAGGTGAGTCAACAAAATATTTAATGCTAAAACTAAACAATATTACCTTTAATGTATCAGAACGAGGAACAGAATATGAATTATCATTATCTAGATACGGGGATCAAATATTTCAATCACCAAATAACGTTATACCAACAGACATTCAAGTTAATACTGAAACTATAGGTCAGTTTTTTGGGTTTACAGAGGCAGGAGGAGATAGTACTGGCACCGAGTATGGTCCTCTAGAAGAAGAAATTAATGATAATTCTCTTCAAATAACTCTTGATCTACCATATAATGATAATACTTCTAGCGGTGTAGCAGAGATGTCTTCGGAGATAAAAAACGTTACACTAAAAGATCAGACTATGGTTACCCACAATTCATTTTTAACTCCTAGTCACTCCGGCTATGCTGAAGGCACTAGCGGTGAGAGAACAGTACAAAAAGCATATTCTAAGCCAACTGGTCGAATTTTTAAAAATTTCACTGATATTCTAAACCAACAAAATAAAGAAGAATGGAAAATCTTAGACAAAGCAACACCCGAACATCCTGACACATATGAGTTTATGTTAGATAGCGGTTGTGGCGAAGAAATATATAATAAATTTTTAAACTCTACAGTTCTAAAAGCAGATTCTTTAGGTGCTGACCGTACACCAGTATGGCCCGATATTGTCGACCATGCGGTACACCAAGGTCTACACGGAATAGAGACTTCTGGTATTTCCCCCATGCCCGTTAACGCAAATTCTATGGCGTTACAACTTGCCAGAGGGGCAAGTATTATAACTTGTATAAACACAATAATATCAACTAGTACATTTATGACTGATCAAGTTACTGTTGTGCCTGGAGTTCCTCAACTAGGCTACCAGGCAACTTATTCATTAGAAGAATCTGAGGAATCGCCTATATGGCTTTATAAAATAACACCCGTTGTAACTGTTGGTAAATGGGATAGTATTAGAAAAGTATATCAGAAACATATTAAGTATGTTATATCATTATATAAATCATATGGTAGAGTACAACCAGCAACACCTTTTATTGGCGTCGATGATGTTGTTAAACATTATGATTGGCTATACACTGGTAAAAACAAAGATGTATTAGACTTTGACTTACAATTTAATGCGGCGGCCTTTGAAAAAACTATAGTAGGTGGGTACACAAAAGGACTTGAAAGTTTAGTTAATAAACAAGATACACAACCAACACCTTCGGGTGCTTCTCACTATCAAACATCTTTATTTAATACTGGATATTATTTAACTTATGATAACGATGCGATTTGGCAGGCTGGGAGTACGTCAGATTACCGAACTGTTATGGCGAAAAATTTTATGTCGCGAATATATCAAGATGGTGTTGATAAATTAAAAGGTACGTTAAAAATAATAGGTGATCCAGAATTTATTACACAAGACGAGGGTTTTGGTTTAGGATCACATAGTACTCTTTTTATAAACGGATCTATTAATACACATAAAGATCCTATTGTTTTAATTAATTTTATGACACCGCCTGATATTGATACTAACACTGGTTTACTCGACACACATTCAGGTGATGCTCGAGGGGGAGGAAACTCTATTAGCATTTTTAGTGGATATTATAGAGTAATGACAGTCACAACAAGTATACAAAATAATCTCTTTACACAAGAACTAGATTTAATAAGAGTAGAAGTACAAGAAGAAGTAGATATAATTAATGAGGAATCAACTATAGAAAAAGATTCAACATCAAAACTTGAGCCACACAAATTCGCTTATGAGAAAGGTTCGCCAATAATGAGTGATCAGTTATTTAATACTATAACTAATTTTGGAGACTCACATAGTACAAGAAATAGTTTAGCGAAAATGCGACCGGCTTATACAGTTCGCATGGATGATGCGAAAGAGAAGATGCTTCGCAGTAAAACAATTGATATGGGTAACTATGCGGTTTTTTATGATATCATTGATGGTGTTCCGCAGTTAGGTATAGATACAACATATAAGTACGAGAAAACCATGTATTTTCTTGACCCACAAGTAATTATAACAGACGATTCTGGGCAATTAATGGTCAAATAATATGCCAAATTCATACAAAAAGACTGATGCAAATGTTACCGGTGCTAGATTTACCCAAGCAACTTTACCATATGGCCCATATATGGCTGAAGTCAAATCAATTGGCGACCCTACAAAAAACAATAAAGTAAAGGTAGCATTATTAGATTCTAGTATGGTTGATAAAAATGACCCTGCTTTTTGGATTGACGTTACTATTACTACACCTCATTACGGTATGACACCACATTCGACAAGACATACGTCAAGGTCGCTGATGCTTCACGATAGCGGTAGTAGTTATGGTCTAACAGTCCCTGAGCCAGATATAGGAACTCAATGTCTAGTAGCATTTGCTAACGGCGACAGAGCAAAAGGTTATATAATTGCTTTTATTCCTAATCAGTTTCAAAATACAACAACAACCGGAAGAGGTACTACTAAACCTAAAGGAAAAATAGCATTTACTGAAGCAGATAAAACAGAATTCGAAGGGACCGGTATTGCTTTTCCAGTATTAGAAAGAAACTTAAAAACTATACAAGAATCAACGTTTAAAGCAATACAAACAGTAGTTTGGGGTTTTGATAAACTTATGGCAACAATTCTTAAGACCCAAGGATTATTATTTGACACTACTAGAGGAACAACAACAACTAGTCCAGAAAGACAATCACCTAATAGTGCTATTGGTATGTCATCTAAAGGTAGACCCATACCTGACCCAGAAGACAACCCCGATATATTAGACAAATATAAGAATAACCCATCAGATTTAACTTACCCTGAGATTGATATTTTATATAGAAAGCCAGGACATTCATTAACACTTGATGATGGAGCAATTGATGGTAGTAATAACTTAATTAGATTACGCTCAGGCAAAGGTGCTCAAATATTATTACACGATAAAAAAGATTTAATTTACATAGCAAACTCTCAAGGCACAGCATGGGTTGAACTAACATCAGATGGCAAGATTGATATATTTGCTAATGATTCGATTAGTGTTCATACAAAAGGTGACTTTAACTTTACAGCAGATAGAAACTTTAACGTAACAGCAGAGAATATTAATATGATGGCAAGTGGTAATACTGATATCGTAACTACAGGTATTACATCTATTGACTCAGGTGAAACCATAGGCTTAAGAGCAACAGGAAACATTTTACAAAAAGGTGCTCAAATTCATATGAACTCTGATGGTAATCTACCACCTGCTCATACTGGCGAACTAGTAGCAAGAATACCTAATCACGAACCGTGGGGACAGCACGAAGATGGTTTCCCTTATGGTTTCAAATTAACCGAGACAGCGGCCGGCAATACTAGCCAAGTAAGTGTTACAATAGGTGTTGACGGTGTAATTAAAATAGGTTCCAGTAGCACAGGAGAATAATAATGCCGGCAGTAACTAGAGTAGGCGTTGATAAACATATTGGACACGAATCACCTACCCCAAATCCATTTCATCAGCATCCGTATGCTACAGGGTCAAGTGATGTAATAACAAACGATTGTCAAACTGTAAGAATAGGCGATGTAACTGAATGCGGCGATCCTGCTATAAATGGTAGTTCAACTGTTTTTATAAATGATTTAGGAGTTCATAGAAAAGATGATCCTACAGGAGGCCATGCTAGTTGGATACCTAATGCTTCTGCTAGTGGCAGTAGTGATGTATTCATTGAACATGGTGAGCCTCAATTTACAATATATAATTTAACAAGTCAGCCAAGTCTGCCGATTGACAGTGGTCGTGCAACGGGACCAGTGGTTTTAGGGCCTCCAAATATAACAACAACACCAACAACAGCCACCTGGACACAAGCGGCAACTAATTATGGCGCAACAATGATTACTGACCATATGGACAGTGAATATGGTATAGCGAAAATTTGTGAATGGACAAATCCAACAACCACTGTAGATGATGTTTTAAATGCACTTTATGCCAAAGTTGATATAAAAGGTGGAGATGAATATATTGCCCATTTAACATGGTGGAATACTCGAAATTCAATAAATGGCATCCCTCAAGACATAACCGTAAAAATGGAACCTGAAATAACTCAAACTGTTATTGGTTCTTCAGGTAACACTAAAATGGATTTGAGCCAGTTCTTAGTTAATAGTACATTAAACTTACTAGTGGGTTCAAATACTGTAAAAGTCTACGAAGTCTACGAAAATGATATCTTTACAAACTATGGACAAGTTATAATTTATAGAAAACCAGGTAACGTATCTGAGTTTATTGCTAGTTTGCGCCAAGCATTAACAGATGGCCTCAATAATAAAACAATGAATCTTGATGAATTAATAGCATCTATCAATTCTTGGGCTCTACCAAAACACAAATATCTAACCTATTTAAATAGCGGCACAGACGTTTATAAAATTCCATTTTATATTATAGACTATGAAATAGATGCAAATACTAGAACATGGGTTGATGATATTATTTCTGGTAATCTAGGATCTAGTGTGCTTGATCCTAGCAGGACTGGTGGATTTCAATACAGAGATTATATGGTAATCAATGGGTTAATTCAAGGGGACCTGGCTCAACCAGTGAAGAAACTAATGACGGCAATACATGAAAGTTCTCACTTTATTTTTGATTCCGCACCTGGTGGCAGTTGGGGAGCCGGTACCACTAGACTATTTTCAAATGACACTATGCAAAAGTTACATGATTTATGGAACCCTAGCATGGAAACTTTCTTACCTAAAAATTTAGAATATTACCAATATATTCCAAATAAATGTACGATACCTGGACTGACTGTTATGATGCAAGGAGTCCCTATTCAGGCTACACCACCTACAATAACAGAAATTCACGTAGCCTCTATGAGAGATTTGAACGAGTGCCGAGCTTTAGGCGGAACATGGACTAACGGCGGGAATTATTTTACAAAAGAGCAACAGCATCGCAATGACGCTACTAATTTAAGTTTGCCGCCGGCGGCTAGAGCGGCGGCTTTATCACGTCAGGATTGGCCGGACCCATTCTATATTAAATTTACTACTTTAATGGGAAACTTACATTTTCCAATTCTTCAACATTTAGGCAATTTGGGACTGGCAACTTATGCATCTCAGGATTCAGATTTTCGCGAAGATGAACTTATGGCTAGAATATATTCCATAATGGCAACAAGTAGATGTGTAGGATTTAGAAAAGATATCATGCCTCTGATAAATGATTATAATCGTCTTATAAATGGTGTAACATTTGATACTATACCAGAAAGTGAAGCAATCTTAGTAGACGAAGAAATGGAAAGATTAATGAAATTAGATAAGAGAGTTTATTAATTTGTTGTAAAAATACAACAACTATAATTCTTCTCTATTTGTGGCGGCGTCCCAAGCCTTACTATGTAACCCTCCCCCACACATTTTGCGACATTCAAAAGTACACAATTCATGACTAGGATCTTTCCACGTTAAAGGTAAAATATTTTGAAAGTATTCGTGATAAAATATATCTTCTGCTGTATGCTGTTCTAAATTATTCCAACCTATACCATATTCTTTTTCTAACTTATAATAATGTGTCATATCTTCTTGCTTTGTTGCCGCGATATGATTACAAGGCCATAAATTCATTTCGCTATCAATATACATCATTTTATTTTCTTTAAAATCACAAGTTATTTGTGTCATATCTGATGATTCAATAATATCTTTATAAATTTTAGCACCGGCATCTGTAATGTTTAATTCTTTTGTTGTTTCGGTTATCTCAATGTCTTGTTGATAAGATGTTCCACCAACATATTGAATTTTGCTTATTTCATCACCTTTAACGTCTTTACGATTTTTTGCTACTTTCTTAATATCTGTTTCAACTGTAATTGCTGAAGGTTTAATTTCATTATTTTTCTTTTCAACTTCAGCATAGTTATATTCAAAATTTCTAGTCGAAACGTGCTTGTCGAACTGCCAAAACCCCATATCTTTTGCTAATTGTTGTGCTTCTTCTACTTGATGTTTATTATGCTCGAACACAATAAACTTCCATCTTGCTTTTCCACCAGCGTCAATAAAGGCTTTAGCATTAGCCATTACCCTTTCATGCTTAATACCTATACGATATAATTTGTTTGTGTCTGACAATCCGTCTATACTAAACGTTATAATTTTATCAATACCTTGTTCTTTTTCAGCATCTCCCATTGCCTTACCAACTCTGGCCCAACTTTTAGGGGTTCTCATACTGCCATTTGTTTCAACATCGATAACATAATTTCTATTTGCTGTATTAATAATAATTTCTTCCCAGTCCGGAGTCATTGGAGGATCGCCATGACAACCACAAAATACCATATTAACTGGATGTTCTTTAGTAGCAATATGGTCCATATCATCTAAAAACTTATCCCATTGTGGTGCTAATATGTTTCTTTGACGTAAAGTGGGGCGAACAATACTGGTCCCCATGAAATGTCTAGGGCATAATGGACAAGCAACGTTACAATATGTGGACGTTTCTACCTGAAAAGAATCTATTTTACTAAAATCGAACATATAATTAAATACTCAGTTAATGTTTGCGATAAATATTTATATGAGTACTTACAGAGGATTTTCAACTCTTGGTAGCGACTTTGCTACACCTACAGTAACCGACTTCTTGGCGGCTAAAACTGACTTACAAAACAGTTTAAACGTTCGTCAAGGAGAAAGAGTTATGCGACCTAACTTTGGTTGTTTGGTGTGGGATATGTTATACGAGCCGTTTACTGCTGAGTTATATGAAGACCTAATTGAAAATATTACAAACATTGGAAATAGTGATCCAAGGCTAGAATTACAACAAATTCAGCCTACATCTTATGAGCATGGCATACAAATTTCTATGATGCTTAGATATATTCCAACAGACCAGGTTGAAAAAATGTTATACACATTTAACCAAGAGGCATCAGAAGTTACATCAAGCACTATAAACACAGGAACAGCAAATGGCTACTAGTACAAGACAAACAAATTTATTCGTAAGTGAAGATTGGAGGAAAGTTTACCAAACTTTTAAAAGTGCCGACTTCCAAAGTTATGATTTTGAAACATTAAGAACTACAATGATATCATATCTCAGGAAACAGTTTCCTGAAGATTTTAACGATTTTGTTGAGAGCTCAGAATATATTGCTCTTATTGACTTAATTGCTTTCTTTGGACAATCTTTGGCATACAGACAAGATCTAAATGCTAGAGAAAACTTTTTAGAAACAGCACAAAGACGTGATTCAATTTTACGTCTTGCTAACTTATTATCTTACCAACCAAAAAGAAATACAACAGCAGTTGGATTATTAAAAGTTATTAGTATTAGCACAACTGAACAAGTATACGATTCAAACAATAACAATTTAAGTGGAAAAACCGTATTTTGGGATGACTCGGTTAATTCTGATTACGAAGAACAATATAACACAATTATTAATGCGGCATTAAGTTCAGAACAACGCATTGGCAAACCAGCATTAGAAAAATCAACAGGGTCTATAAAAACACAAGAATACGAATTAAATCTTTTAGCAGGTACCCAACCTTATTTGCCATTTACAGCACCAGTTAACGGTGCTGACACTAAATTTGAATTAGTTAATGGCACAATATCCGGACAAGATTATGTATATGAGAAATCACCTATTCCGGGCTCAACGTATAATTTCTTATACAGAAGTGACGGTAAAGGAAATTCATCAGCAAATACTGGTTTCTTTACAATGTTTAAACAAGGCTCGCTAGGACAAACAGACTTTCAACTTACTAGTGGACTACCTAATATTACATTTAGTATTGATAAAAGTAACATTAATAATACTGACGTATGGTTATATGAGCTGAATGACAATGGCCGACTTGGCAGTCGATGGACACAAGTTCCTTCTGTTACCGGATCAAACGTTATCTATAACAGTTTAAGTTTATCAAATAGAAAACTATTTGCTGTTGAATCTCAAGTAAATGATAAGATTAAACTTGTATTTGCTGATGGAGTATTTGCTAATATTCCTAAAGGAAGATTTAGGTGTTATCACAGGCAAAGTGCTGGTACTACTTATTCTATAAAAAGCACAGACGTTCAAAACATAGGATTAAGTTTTAATTATATTAGTAGAACTAACCAACAAGAAACATTATCTATATCATTAAGTCTACAACAGAATATTAATACAGCAAGTAGAAACGAAAAGTTATCTAAAATTAAACAACTAGCACCTCAGTCTTATTACACACAAAACAGAATGATTAACGGTGAAGATTATAACATCTTTCCATTAACAAAATTCACAAGTATTATTAAATCAAAGGCTGTTAATAGAGCGGCAAGTGGTATTAGTAGATTTTTAGATGTTAAAGATACAACAGGTAAATTTAGTAGCACAAACATATTTGGTGATGATGGTGTACTTTATGAAGAATATACAACTAAAAAAGATACATTTAGTTTTACAAACGATAACGAAATTATTAGTGTAATTAAAAATATACTAGAAAAGAATTTAGCCAACGAAGGAATGTATCACTTCTATTTAAATAAATTTACCCCACAAGTTTTTACAAATACTATTACTTGGGTCAAAGTATCAAGCACAGCAAATACAACAACAGGTTATTTTAAAGATACAGACGGTGATGTTGTACAAATAGGTTCTAGTGTATCAAATCTCAATCAATACTTAACATTGAATAGTATGATTAAATTTATTCCTGAGGCTGGGAAACACTTTATGGCTAACGGAACACACATGGCCGGCACAGAAACAGACCACCTGGGTGCTACAAAGCAAACATGGTCATCTATTAAATTAGTAGATGAAAATGGGTTAGGAACACTAGGCAACGGATTAACATCAGCAGGTGTTGGTGCTGTTACACTTAATGAATTAGTACCAACTGGTGCTACAGTTGAAAAAGTATTTCCTAAATGGATTAGTGATTTGCCTACAAATTTAGAAACTACAATTAAAACAAACATTAAAGAATACAAAGACTTTGGCATCAGATTTGATCATACTACAAGTACATGGTCTATTATTACTAGTGAAAATTTATCTGTTGATAAAGATTATAATGACAGTAATGCTGGTAATACACTAGGAACAAAAAATGATGCTAGTTGGTTAGTACAATTTACAACCGACGGTGTTCAATATACTATGAAAAGTCGACAACTTGATTTTTATTTCTCTAGTAAAGACGAAACTAGATTTTATTTTGATAAAAATGTTAAAATTTATGATAGTGTTACTGGTAGTACAATAAAAGATAGATGTACAGTATTAAAAGTTAATAACTTACCAACTGATAATAAGCCTTTAGAGGAAGATTATGCTTTAGATATTATTGATATGGTTACTGAGAGTGATGGTTACAAAGATAATACAAAAGTCAAAATAACATTTGGCGATGCTGATAACGATAGTGTAACAGACAATCCAGAAATGTTTAAAAATATTGTTGGCACAGATGATATAACTGGTGCGGCAACAGATAGAAAATTAGTTTTCTTTAAACAATTTTATGACTATGATAATATTGAAAGATATCAAGCATTAGATAATAGTGTTGTTTGCCACGATTATAAAACTATGAAAGAAGCAAATAATAATATGGCGTTATTTCCTGTAGGGAAAGTATTTTATGCTACAACAGATAACAAATTTGCTATTTCGTTCTTAGATGATACAAATACATTAAAAATGAGTCTAAGTGGTGAACCCGGTGCACAATTTTCTACTAACCCTTCTAATACTGACCCACAAGCCTATAAAGTTTATATAGGTCGTAATAACTTAAAGTTCCAATATAAACATAATACTCCTAACAATAGACGTATTGACCCAAGTCCGAGTAACTTAATTGATATGTATATTTTAACACAAGCATACGCTGACTCGTATAGAGAATGGATCAACGATTCTACTAATATAGTTACTAAACCATCTCAGCCCACAGCAGAAGTCTTAAGAACTTCTTTTAGTTCTATTGAAAATTCAAAAAGTATTTCAGATACAATAATATATCATTCCGCTAAATTTAAGCCTCTATTTGGTGCTAAAGCAGATACTACTTTACAGGCATCTTTTAAAGTAGTAAAAAATACAAATATCGGAATAAGCGATTCTGAAATTAAAGCCTCACTAATTGAGGCAATTAATGTTTACTTTAATATATTAAATTGGGACTTTGGTGATACATTTTATTTCTCAGAATTAAGTGCTTATCTACATAACTCATTAGCAACTAAAATAAGTTCAGTTGTTATTGTTCCAAAGAGCACAACTCAAGTATTCGGAAGTTTATTCCAAATTCGTAGCAACCATGATGAAATATTAATTAGTGGAGCAACAGTTGATGACGTAGAAATTATTGATAGTATAACAGCAACTAAAATTCAAGCAGGTGGATCTATAGCAAGTTTAGAGACCACAACAAATACTACAGCAAGTGCTGTAACAACTAGTGGGGGCACATACTAATGAAAGATCAAATAATAATGTTATTGATAGGTATTCTAATCGCTTTAGGCGGCTGGAACCTAACCCAGACATTTAGTTTATCAACTACTCAAGCAGTACTTGATGATAAAGTTGATAAGTTAGAAAGAGGTGTTGAAAAGTTACAAGATCAAATGGATGATATGTTGAAAGTGGATGAAGAAATTATGGAACAGCATGAAGATTTATTTAATCAGATTTTAAACAATAATAACAGTTCATCTAACAGCACTTACTCATACTGAGAGGATCAGATGACAT